>JAEIGA010012279.1_pt1 | contig 12992 bp, 7 predicted proteins | sample 9270691 | NCBI WGS metagenome assembly JAEIGA01 (sample SAMN17057246, study PRJNA624740) | gut metagenome | biome: biome; isolation source: fecal sample | host: Bos grunniens | place: China: Xizang | collected 2019 | reverse complement strand
CGGCACCGGTCTCCAATGTAGCCGGCTTTGTAGCATTAGTAGCAGTATCTCCCTTGAGACCCGGCTCTGTATATGTGATTGCAAGAACAACCTTCACAGGCATATCGGCAAAGAGGATTGTCTCAGTTGAAGCATCGGTAACAACCTCGAGAGTCATACCTTCCTTCATGTATGCCACACCATTGATCTGCTCTGCAGAGATATTCACCTGCTCATATGTCTCCTGGTTCATGAAAACATAGTCGCTGCCCTCCTGATAAAGATACTGATAGGGGCGGCGCTCAACGCGTACATCCTCAAGTTTCTCACCGATGTTGAAACGGCGCTCGAGAACGTAGCCGTCAACAACATCCTTCAGCTTTGTACGCATGAAAGTGTTACCCTTACCCGGCTTAACGTGCAGGAAGTCGATGCAGAAATACAACTTGCCATCCATGCGGATAGCTGTACCGATTTTAATGTCTTGAGCATTAATCATAACTATATATTTTTTTTGTTAATATTGTTCAGGTAAAGGAAGTGTGCCGGACCCATATAGGCACAAAAACCGGCTGCAAAGATAATAAGAAACACAGACATACGCAATCTTATGCGCATTTATTAATTTACGCGCACACACTTGTAATAAAAATAGGCCATTTAAAAATAATTAAGTCCCAAACACTTTTCAAAAACACGGATTATGCATAATTTTGTAAAATTATAATACCATATTGAAAAATTCACAGAAAAACGACATAGTCATGAACAGGAAACTCAAATGGGGACTCATTTCAGCTTTTGCCATTGCAGTAGGAATATTCGGATACTACCAGTTGACACCACATGAGAACAAGGAACTCTCACAAGCCGAGAACAAGCCTAAGGGGAACGGAAAAAAAATCTTGAGCGTAAATGCCAAGATTCTCAAGCCTCATCTTCTTACCGACGAGATACTTGCAGTAGGGCGCCTTGTTCCCGACGAAGAGGTGCAGCTCTCTTTTGAGACATCGGGAAAGATTACCGGAATATTCTTCAAAGAAGGAAGCCATGTAAGAAAAGGGACACTGCTCGCAAAGGTAAACGACCAGCAACTACAGGCACAGTTAGTGCGCCTTGAGTCACAGTTGCCGCTTGCCGAGGACCGAGTTTACAGGCAGAATGCGCTGCTACAGCGCGACGCCGTCAGCAAGGAAGCATTGGAGATTGTAAAGACAGAACTTGCAACCCTCAAGGCTGATATCGACAGAGTTAAGGCTGAGATTGAGATGACGGAATTGCGTGCGCCGTTCGACGGAGTAATCGGTCTGCGCCAGGTAAGCGTGGGAGCATACGCCTCACCGACAACCGTCATCGCAACACTGACATCGGTCAAGCCAATAAAGATTGAGTTCTCCGTTGCCGAGCGCTACGCGAACGAAGTGAAGAAAGGCACCAACCTTACATTCAAAGTAGACGGAAGCATTGAAACATTCAGCGCACAGGTCTATGCAACGGAATCGAGCCTCGATCCCGAGACGCACAACCTGCCTGTAAGGGCACTCTACCCCAACAGCAACGGCGAGCTCCTGCCGGGACTATACGCCGACATCAGGCTCAAGCAGAAGGAAATCAGCAATGCTATAGCAGTTCCCTCGGAGGCCATAGTACCCGAGATGGGAATAAGCAAGGTCTTTGTCTACAGGAGCGGCAAAGCCGAGCCCGTAGAGGTTGTGACCGGCCTGCGCACCGAAGCCGAGGTACAGATTCTTAAAGGGCTGAATGAGGGCGACACCATATTGACATCGGGAACACTGCAGCTGCGCAAGGGTTCCGCAGTAGAGATTGCATCAATTGAATAAAGCGACAAAAAAGCCACAAAATGAACATATCGGAACTGAGTATACGCAGACCCGTACTTGCCACGGTGCTTACTATCATAATCATTCTTTTCGGCATGATCGGTTACTATGCGCTCGGCGTGCGCGAGTACCCATCAGTCGACAACCCCATAATTTCGGTAAGCTGCAGCTATGCCGGAGCAAATGCCGACGTAATCGAGAACCAGATTACAGAACCCTTGGAACAGAACATCAACGGTATTCCCGGCATACGTTCGCTCACAAGTGTCAGCCAGCAGGGAAGCAGCCGTATAACCGTAGAATTCGAACTTTCGGTTGACCTTGAGACAGCAGCCAACGATGTGCGTGACAAGGTTTCACGCGCACAGCGCTACCTGCCTCGCGACTGCGACCCACCAACCGTATCCAAGGCCGATGCAGATGCAATGCTAATCCTCATGGTTGCAATACAGAGCGACAAGCGCTCATTGCTCGAGCTGAGCGAAATCGCCGACCTGACAGTAAAGGAACAGTTACAGACCATTCCAGACGTAAGCGCCGTGCAGATATGGGGAGAGAAACGTTACTCCATGCGCATATGGCTCGACCCTGTAAAGTTGGCAGCATACGGGCTGACACCTATTGATGTCAGGAATGCCGTGACGAACGAGAATGTCGAGTTGCCTTCGGGAAGCATCGAGGGCAACACGGTCGAGCTCACCCTGCGCACCATGGGACAGATGCACACGGCGCAGGAGTTCAGCAATGTCATACTCAAGGAGAGCAACGGCAACGTCGTACGCATTAGAGACATCGCAAGAACCGAACTGGGACCTGCAGATATTAAGAGCTACATGAAGATGAACGGCGTGCCCATGGTGGGTGTATGCGTAGTTCCCCAGCCCGGTGCCAACCACATTGAGATAGCCGATGCCGTGTACGAGCGCATGGAACACATGAAGAAGGACCTGCCAGATGATGTTGAATACACGTACGGATTCGACAATACCAAGTTCATACGAGCATCCATAAGCGAAGTGGAAAGCACCGTCTACGAGGCTTTCATACTTGTGATTATAATCATATTCCTGTTCCTTCGCGACTGGCGTGTCACACTCATTCCCTGTATTGTCATTCCCGTATCGCTCATAGGCGCATTCTTCGTGATGTACGTTGCAGGTTTCTCCATAAACGTGCTTACCATGCTTGCCGTGGTGCTCTCGGTAGGCCTTGTGGTGGATGATGCAATCGTAATGACGGAGAATATATACATACGCATAGAACAGGGAATGAAGCCGTTCAAGGCTGGTATCGAGGGTGCGAAGGAGATTTTCTTCGCCGTCATATCCACAACAATCACACTCGTTGCCGTATTCCTCCCCATCGTATTCATGGAGGGCACCAGCGGAAGGCTTTTCCGCGAATTCAGTTTTGTGGTGGCCGGCTCGGTAATCATTTCATCGTTCGCGGCACTTACCTTCACTCCGATGCTCGCAACAAAAATCCTGAAAAGGCGCAAAGAGCAGAAATGGTTTTACCGGAAGACTGAACCGTTCTTTGCCGGAATGAACCACTATTATGGAATATCTCTGGATGCATTCCTAAGACACCGTTGGATTGCGATACCTCTTACTCTTGTGATGTTCGTGCTCATAGGCTACTTGTGGAACGAGATTCCTGCCGAGATGGCACCGATGGAGGACCGTTCGCAGATTACGGTAAACACCCGCGGTGCCGAAGGCGTCAGCTACGAATACATGCGCGACTACACCGAGGAAATCACCATGCTCATAGACTCCATAGTACCCGATGCGGCTTCTGTGACATCACGCGTATCGAGCGGAAGCGGAAACATCAGAATAACCCTGAAGGACCTTGACCAGCGCGACTACACCCAGATGGAGATTGCCGAGAAACTGACAAAGGCAGTAAGTACCCGCACCAAGGCACGCGCCTTCGTGCAGCAACAGTCATCGTTCGGCGGCCGTCGCGGCAGCATGCCCGTACAATATGTAATACAGGCCACCAGCATTGAAAAACTCCAGAAGGTACTACCCGAGTTCCTGCAGAGGGTACACGACAACCCGGTGTTCAAGATGGCCGATGCAGACCTCAAGTTCAGCAGCCCCGAAATGCGAGTGAACATAAATCGCGACAAGGCCGGAACTATGGGTGCAAGCGTGCGCGACGTGGCAGAAACACTGCAGTATGGACTCAGCGGACAGCGCATGGGATATTTCTACATGAACGGCAAACAGTATGAGATCATTGGGCAGGTAGACCGCCAGCAGCGCAACACCCCATCAAGCGTAAAGTCTATATACATACGCAGCGACAACGGCGAGATGATACAGCTCGACAACCTTGTAGAGTTCGTGGAGTCCGTTGCGCCTCCTAAACTCTACCATTATAACCGATTCCTTTCGGCCACAGTGTCGGCAGGACTCGCCGAAGGCAAGACAATCGGTGACGGCCTCAACGAAATGGACAAGATTGCCGAGGAGGTGCTTGACGAGACATTCCGCACGGCCCTGGCAGGAGATTCAAAGGAGTTCCGTGAAAGTTCATCGAGCCTGATGTTCGCGTTCATACTCGCCCTTGTGCTCATATACCTTATACTTGCAGCACAGTTCGAGAGTTTCAAAGACCCGTTCATAATAATGCTCACCGTTCCCCTGGCCATAGCAGGAGCGCTGATATTCATGTACTTCGGCGATATTACGATGAACATATTCAGCCAGATTGGCATAATAATGCTCATCGGTCTCGTAGCGAAGAACGGTATCCTTATCGTAGAATTCGCCAACCAGAAACAGGAAAGCGGCGAAACGAAATCAGAGGCCATAAGAAGCGCATCCTTGCAGAGACTCCGTCCCATCCTCATGACTAGCGTATCGACCGTTCTCGGCCTGTTGCCCCTCACATTCGCCACTGCCGAGGGCGCCAACCAACGCATAGCCATGGGTACAGCAGTCGTCGGCGGCATGCTTGTATCGACATTCCTTACAATGTATGTCGTACCGGCAATTTACAGTTACATATCAACAGAACGTAAAGCAAAAGAGGAATAATGAAAAGAATTATAATAACTGCATGCACGGCCATGGTGATGGCCGCTGCAGCCCATGCACAAACATACACTCTCCGCAAATGCCTCGAGACTGGACTTGAGAAGAACTACTCACTGCGCATTACCCGCAACGAGGAACGGATTTCGCACAACAATGCCACCCTTGCCAATGCAGGGTTCCTGCCGACCCTCGACCTTAACGCCGGGTACGACGCATCATTCAGCAGCAGTGATGCCAAGCTCCGTTCCACCGGAGAGACACAGAAAACAAGCAGTTCCCTTGACCATACCCTGAATGCAGGAATAGGCCTTAACTGGACCATTTTCGACGGATTCAACATAAGCACCACATACAAGCAGCTCAAGGAGATGGAACGTATGGGAGAAACATCGACCCGCATTGCAATTGAGGATTTCACTGCCGGAATGGCAGCAGAATACTATAATTTTCTACGGCAGAAACTAAGGCTAAGGAACTACCATTATGCCATGATACTATCCAAAGAGCGCCTTCGCATTGTCGAGGAACGATATAACATCGGCAACTTCTCAAGACTGGACTACCAACAGGCAAAGGTCGATTTCAACGCCGACAGCGCGCAGTATATGAAGCAGCAGGAAGTGGTTGTGACGTCACGTATCGCACTGAATGAGATGATGGCAATAGAACAGGTATATACACCAATAGAGACCGAAGAAAACGACATTGCCATTAACGGCACACTCGACTTCACCGAATTATGGAACAATACTCTTTCAAGGAATGCCAACCTTCTGCTTGCCGACCAGAGCAACAGACTTACCAGGCTCGATTACAAGAAAGTCATGTCGAGAAACTATCCATACGTAAAATTGAACGCAGGATATGATCTTTCATATAACAGATACGACACGAACAGCTATATCAGCCGCAGCAACAGGGGAGGCAATGTAGGAATAGCTATCGGGATGAACCTGTGGAACGGCAACCGCAAGCGCGAGAAACGTAACGCAAAGATAGAGATTGAAAACTCAAGACTGCAACGCGACCAGTTGGAACTTGCCCTCAAAGCCGACCTGGGGAACCTGTGGCAAGCATATCAGAATAACCTAGAACTGCTTGCGCTGGAGAGGCAGAATGTAATCACCGCACGCGAGAACCACGACATTGCCAAGGAGCGTTACATGCTTGGCAACCTGTCGGGTTTCGAGATGCGCGAAGCTCAGAAAAGCCTGCTCGATGCCGAAGAGCGTCTTCTTTCGGTCGAGTATGACACAAAGATATGCGAGATTTCGCTCATGCAGATAAGCGGCACAATATACCGATTACTTGAATAATACAAAATACAAAATACAAATACGATAATGATAGACATTGTATGCAACATAGACAACAACTACACGAAACATTGTTGTGCCATGTTAGCTTCATTGTTCACAAACAACAATGAAGAGCAGTTTCATATTCACATAATCACAGACAACCTCAACATTGAATCAATTCATATACTCAGGAAGCTTGTCAAGGATGAGTACCATAATCGTCTCTCTGTTTATACAATAAGCAAGGATATACTTGACAAATGCCCGGAAAGCAACTGTTCACATATAACAATGGCAGCGATGTACCGCTGTTTTGTAACGAGCATACTGCCAAAGGAGATATCAAGAGTCCTGTTTCTTGACTGCGACCTTGTAGTAAACGGTTCTATCCATGAATTGTGGAACATAGACATAAGCTGCTATGCTGTCGGTGCAGTTGAGGACCAGTGGAACTCTGTCAAAGAATACTATTCCAGACTTGGCTACCCCGAATCCTATGCATATTTCAACTCGGGCGTCATGCTTATCAATCTTGATTACTGGCGCACTCATGCCGTGGAAGAAAGGATAATCGACTACATGACAAAATACTCCGAAAGATTACGCTTCAACGACCAGGATATACTTAATGCAGTACTATACAAAGAAAAACTGTTCATACCGTTCCGTTGGAACATGCAGGACGGTTTTTACCGCATGAGAAGAAAACTGCGCCCGGCATCAGTCCCTGCAATGGACAAGGACCTGCAACATGGCGTAATAATACATTTCACCGGTGGCAAGAAACCATGGCATGCGAAATGTATGCACCCTCTCAAGTGCTTATATTACAAATACCTGGACCTCACTCAGTGGAAGGGTGAAAAAAAACCTGTCAAAATACTCGCCAAGATTAACTATTCCCTTCTCACCATACAAGGATTTCTTGGACTGAAGAATGCCTACAGAAAGATTAAATCATAGTCATAATCAACATTCAGTAACAACATCCTAATATCTTGAAGGTATTCGTATACATTATGATTACCATGAAAATAATGAATATAATTGAAGATTAGTAGTTTTGGTTGCCGGCATTGATTACCTTTGCGGCCGTTTTCGGGAAAACAAATAATATTCACATACAAGAAAATATTTTTTTAGAAATTCAAATAGTTTCTTAAAACGATGAAAAATTTACTTATAGCACTCATGTTTCTTCTGCCATTTGCAGTCATGGCGCAGACTTTGGGAACAATACGCGGAAAAGTCATTGACAAGGAGAACAACGAACCGCTCGGTTTCGTGACCGTAGCTCTTGTACCGCAAGGAACAACAGCACCGGTTGCTGGCTGCAATACCAACGATGACGGAACATTCCTGCTGAACGGTATCAAGGAGGGCAACTACACACTGCAGTTATCGTTCGTTGGATATCTGAGCGACAGCCGCAAGGTAAGCATCACGGCTGCCGACAACAAGCGCAATATAGGCACAATCATCATGAAGGCCGACAGGAAGATGCTCAAAGAGGTCGTTGTCACGGAACAGCGTTCACAGATGAGCTTTGAGATAGACAAGAGAGTATTTACCGTTGACCAGAACATCGCTTCTACAGGCGGATCGGCCAGCGACGTGCTAATGGACATTCCTTCGGTCGAGGTTGACAACGAAGGTTCTGTATCATTGCGAGGCAGCGAGAGTGTCACAGTATGGATAAACGGAAAAGCGAGCGGCCTCACCAGTGACAACCAGGGCGACATCCTGCAACAGATGCCGGCCGGCTCAATAGAGAAGATAGAGGTAATAACAAACCCGTCGGCCAAGCACTCACCCGAAGGTACTGCCGGTATAATAAATATCATCCTCAAACGCGACCGCAAGGCCGGATATTATGGTAGCGTACAGGCTGGAGCCGACTCGCAAGGAGGATACAATGCCGGAGGCAACATAAACTACAGCAGCGGCAAGCTCGACATCTACGGAGGATTCAACTACCGCAACATGCAGTTCGACAACGAAAGCACCACGACAACAAGATACTTCGGTGCGCGCAACAGCTACCAGAAGCAAAGAAGCACAGGCAGCCACAACCCCAACAACATTTTCGGACGTGCCGGACTCACCTGGCGTTTCACCGAGAAGGACGAGGTATACACGAACCTCATGGCCATGTACGGCAAAGGCAAGCACGAGAATGACATAGTAGGCGAAAGCGGCCCAATGAACAGCGACGGAACATACGGTGACCCCACTGAGAAGCGCAAGCGCACCACATCACAGGACGGAAGCCCGCGCATGTACAACGTGGAGGTAGGCTACACACACCGCTGGAGCGACACCCACTTCCTTGATTTCTCGGTAAGCCACAACATGTGGAAACAGCTACGTGATGCCACATATCTGCAGGAGACAGAGTTCCTGGGTACAGCCCCAACAACCCACAAGAGCTACCAGTTCCAGGATGGAGAGAACAAGAGCATAAGCACTGGCATAAAGCTCGACTACGAATACAAGATAAACGACAACAACCGCATAGAAGCCGGATATAAGGGCGACTTCTCCGATGACGACAGCCCCGTGATAACATACACAGACGAGGCACATACCCAACTTGACAAGGGGCTATACAACAAGTTCCGTTACAAACAGGAGACGCATGCCGTTTATGGAACCTATTCGGGGCGTGTTGGCAAACTTGGATTCCAGGTCGGCCTGCGCGGAGAGTACTGGAACGTGAAGACACGCTCATACGGATATGCCGACGAGCAGAGCGGAAACATCCCCGGTTTCAAGAGCAACGACTTCTTCAAACTGTTCCCAAGCGCATTCCTGAGCTATGAAATAAGCGAAGGGCATGAGGTACAGCTGAACTATACCCGCCGTCTGCGCCGTCCATGGGGCGGTCAGCTCAACGATTTCAAGAACATCAGCGACTCTACAAACATATCGTTCGGTAACCCGGGACTGACGCCCGAGTACTCAAATGCATATGAGGTCAACTACATAAAGAACTGGAAGAACCACACCCTGTCACTGTCGGGATACTACCGCACTACCGAAGATGTCATAGAACGCATAAGCTACAGCCAGGGAAGGGTTATATACACCACTAGCGAAAACGTTGCCAGCACAGAGTCTGCAGGTCTCGAGATTGTAGGAAAGAACAAACTGTTCAGGAAACTTGACATTACCACGACCGTCAATTTCTTCTACTACAAGCTCGACGGCTTCAGCTATCTCATAAACGACCAGGTCATAACCGGAGAACCTGATGAGAACTTCTCATGGAATGCCCGCATGACTGCCAGCGTCATGCTCCCCTGGGGCATAACCATGCAGGCTACAGGCCGCTACAACGCAAAGCGCATCGTAGCCCAGGGACATCGTGAGCCAAACTACTCGGTAGACCTCGGATTCCGCAAGTCGTTCGGCAAGAACTGGAGCCTCAGCGTCAATGCACGTGACCTTCTCGACTCACGAGGATGGCACTCCGTTACCGAGAACAACGGCTTCTACCGCGACTCGGAGAGTTCGCACGGCGGCCGCCGCTTTGGCTTTACCCTCACATACAGTTTCGGTAATATGAAAGCAAAGATGCCCAAGCGCAAACAACAGGAGATGCCGACCAACGGATACAGCGACATGGAAGGCATGGGAGAAATGTAATTCCATACATTATAATATCGTTGAACGAAGCTGACTAAAAAGGCTCTTTTGTTGTTACACTCGCCCTCAAAATGCTCATTTACGCTTAGTAAACTGTGCTTTTTCGGGCTTCGCAAGCCTAAAAATAGCTCTTTTTATTCAACTTCTCACAAACGAGGGTGTCCCTTTAATTTTTGGGTCACCCTCGTTTTTTTATTTCACATTTTTGCCATAAAAATTTCTCCGTTTCACAAATGTTTGCGAAATTTGGGCTCAGATAGGTTTACGTGAAACCTAATAAAAGAAAAGCTTATAAAAGACCACAAGATGGCAAACACAGAAAACAAACAGAAATTAGACCAGATTGTAGTCCGTTTTTCGGGAGACTCGGGAGACGGCATGCAGCTGGCAGGAAACATCTTTTCCACCATCTCGGCTACAGTAGGAAATGACATCTGTACATTCCCCGACTACCCTGCCGACATACGCGCCCCGCAAGGAGTGCTTACAGGAGTTTCAGGATTCCAGGTACATATAGGAGCCGACAAAGTGCTTACACCGGGTGACAAATGCGACATCCTTGTCGCCATGAACCCTGCTGCATTGAAGACACAATACAAGCACTGCAAGCCCACTGGTGCAATAATCATCGACATTGATTCATTCACGGAGAAGGACCTTCAGAAAGCCGAGTTCAAGACCGGTGACCCCATCGCGGAACTTGGAATAACATGCGAGGTAGTTCCATGCCCCATAACATCACTGTGCCAGGAGACGCTCAAGGAAAGCGGTATGGACAACAAGAGCATCCTGCGTTGCAAGAACATGCTTGCGCTGGGACTGGTATGCTGGATATACGACCGTGACCTCTCGCTTGCCGAGAACATGCTCCGCAAGAAATTTGCGAAGAAGCCTGAGATTGCCGAAGCGAACATAAAGGTATTGCGCGCAGGATATGACATGGGACACAACACCCACACGTCAATATCCCACACATACAGTGTCGAGAGTGATGCCAGCAAGAAGAAAGGCCGCTACATGGACATCAACGGCAACAAAGCCACCGCATATGGCCTCATGGCCGCTGCCGAAAAGGCTGGTATGAGACTGTTCCTTGGCTCATACCCCATTACACCGGCAACCGACATACTCCATGAACTTGCAAAGCACAAGTCACTGGGCGTAGTCACAATGCAGGCCGAGGACGAGATTGCCGGCTGCGCATCTGCCGTAGGAGCCGCATACGCAGGAGCATTGGCCTGTACATCCACATCGGGTCCTGGCATATGCCTCAAGAGCGAGGCCATAAACCTTGCAGTGATAACAGAACTGCCGCTGGTAATCATAGACGTACAACGTGGCGGCCCCTCTACCGGACTGCCAACCAAGAGCGAACAGACCGACCTGTTGCAGGCACTTTACGGGCGTAACGGCGAAAGCCCAATACCGGTAATAGCAGCCACATCACCTACCAACTGCTTCGACGCAGCCTTCATGGCATGCAAAATTGCCGTGGAGCACATGACACCAGTAATACTGCTTACAGACGCATTCATAGCAAACGGCTCGGCAGCATGGAAGTTGCCCGACCTTGGCTCATACCCAGGCATAGTTCCCCCACACGTCACTCCCGAGATGCAGGAGGGCTGGAGCCCGTACAAGCGTAACCCCGAGAACGACGTGCGCTACTGGGCCGTTCCGGGAACCCCAGGTTTCACACACCGCATAGGCGGTCTCGAGAAGAGCGCGGCTACCGGAGCCATAAGCAACGACCCGGCAAACCACCACAGCATGGTGGAGACACGCGCAAGGAAAGTGGCAAAGATTGCCGACTGCATACCCGAACAGCAAGTTGAAGGCTGTGAGGATGCCGACTTGCTGATTGTCGGATTCGGCGGCACATACGGACACCTTTGCGAGGCAATGCGCCAGATGACCGGCGAGGGCAAGAAGGTCGCCCTTGCACACTTCGAGTTCATAAACCCACTGCCAAGGAATACGGAAGAGATTCTTCGCCGATACAAGAAGGTTGTGGTTGCTGAACAGAATATGGGACAGTTTGCAGGATATCTCCGCAGCAAGTTCCAGGGACTGGAGCTGTACCAGCACAACGAAGTCAAGGGACAGCCGTTCGAGGTTGCAACCCTAGTAGAGTCATTCACTAAAATCATGGAGGGATAATAAGATGAGCGAATACACAGCACAAGATTACAAGTTCGGACAGCCACGCTGGTGTCCGGGATGCGGTGACCACTCTTTTTTGGGTGCATTGCACAAGGCTATGGGCGAACTGGGCGTTGCGCCGCACGACATAGCGGTCATTTCGGGAATCGGTTGCTCTTCGCGACTGCCCTATTACATGAACACATACGGTTTCCACACAATTCACGGACGCTCTGCAGCCATTGCAACAGGAGCGAAGGTTGCGAACCCAAACCTCACCGTATGGCAGATATCGGGTGACGGAGACGGCCTTGCCATAGGCGGCAACCACTTCATACATGCAGTACGCCGCAACATCGACCTAAACATGATTCTGCTCAACAACCGCATATACGGCCTCACAAAAGGCCAGTACTCGCCGACATCGGTACGCGGTTTCGTGAGCAAGTCATCGCCATATGGAACTGTTGAAGACCCGTTCCGCCCTGCTGAATTATGCTTCGGCGCAAGAGGCAACTTCTTCGCGCGCTGCGTGGCTACCGACATGGCAGCAGCCGTGGCATGCCTCAAGGCTGCCGCACAGCACAAGGGAGCCTCGGTTACCGAGGTACTGCAGAACTGCGTAATTTTCAATAACGGAACCCACGAGAGCATATATACGAAGGAGGGACGTGCCAAGAATGCAATATACCTCGAGCACGGTAAGCCAATGATATTCGGCGAGAACAGGGAATTCGGACTCATGCAGGAGGGATTCGGGCTCAAAGTAGTCAGGATAGGCGAAAACGGCATTACCGAAAACGACATACTTGTTCACGACGCGCACTGCAAGGACACCACCCTGCATCTCAAGCTGGCACTTATGGAAGGCCCTGACTTCCCGGTTGCCCTGGGCGTAATACGTGATGTGGAAGCTGTCACATACAACGATGCTGTACATGCGCAGGTCGAAGAAGTCAGCAACAGCAAGAAGTACCACAACTTCAGCGAACTGCTCGAAACAAACGAGACCTGGGAAATAAAATAAATTG
>JAEIGA010012278.1_pt1 | contig 12994 bp, 7 predicted proteins | sample 9270691 | NCBI WGS metagenome assembly JAEIGA01 (sample SAMN17057246, study PRJNA624740) | gut metagenome | biome: biome; isolation source: fecal sample | host: Bos grunniens | place: China: Xizang | collected 2019 | reverse complement strand
AGATTTTGAAATTCTTACAGGGCTTTTTGCTTTTTATCAAAAACTATAATTGCTTTCCAGTTGCAATTTTTTCTTTTAGTCTTTCTAATTTTTTGCCTGTTAAAGTAGGTTCTTTGCCTTCTAACATTGCACGTAAATCAGTCATTTCTTCACCAGAGAAGTTTACACCGTTTTGTTGGTGATTTTCAAAAGAACTTACAGCCATTGGTGCAACTTTTCTTGTGATTTCAAGAATTACATTTGCATAATCACGGATTTCTTTTTGTGCATGTCCATCTAGGCGAAGTTTTAAGAAGTGTAAAAGGTTGTGTAAGTCAATTTCCCAGTACATTTCTGTGTACATTGATAGAGGAAGATTTACACGGGCCAATTCACGAGCAAGTCCTTCATCAACTAGTTCTTTGTATTCTTCGTAAACTCGTTGTTGACCGTTTTGTAGTCTTTCTTGAACAGAAGCTGCGTAAGCGTGGGTTACAGCTTCTGTGCTGCGACCTTGCTTGTTATCTGTACTTTGTTTTGCTACGTCCATGTCTGCTGGAATGTAGAATTCGTCTCTCATAACTGAATAGCGGCCTGAAATTTCGTTTACACGAGCTGTTCTGTGGCGAATCCATTGTCTTGCAACGAAGATAGGCATTTTAACGTGGAATGTTAAAACAACTTGTTCAAATGGGCTTGTATGTTGATGACGTAATAAATAATCAATTAGCGCACCGTCTTCTCTTACAGTTTTTGTTCCGTCTCCGTATGAAACACGGGCTGATTGTACGATTCTAGAATCTCCTCCCATATAGTCAACAAGGCGAACAAATCCAGCATTTAGAACTGGAAATTCTTTGTCTAATATTTCTTCTGCTTCAGGAACGATACAGTGTGCCATAATTACTCCTAATATAAATTCTATTTTGTCTTGATATTTTAATGGTTATATTTTTTATAGTCAATAAATTGATAAGAAGTTTTGTCTTCTTTACATAAAAAAAACTCGGCAATTTTTTGCATGAATTGAGCAAAAATCACCGAGTTTTTGGAAGATTAGTTAATAAAATTATTTAACTTTGATTCTTTTTAGCTTCCAAATATCTTTTACGTAGTCTTCAATTGTACGGTCTGAAGAGAATTTTCCACTACGAGCAATGTTTAGAAGTGCTTTTTTACCCCAAGCCATTTTGTCTTGGTAAGCAGCTGCAACAGCTTCTTGTGCTTTTACGTAAGCATCGAAGTCTGCTAGAACGTAGTAAACGTCTGCGCGGTTTCCTTCAATTCCGTATACTAAAGAATCATAAAGTTCTTTGAAAAGTTGTGTATCTTGACTGTATGTACCGTCAATTAATTGATTCATAACTTTTGCAAGTTCTGGATTTCTTTCTAGGTATTTTTGTGGGTTGTAGCTGTGTTCATTTTCGATTTTTAGAATTTCATCAGCTGTTAAACCGAAGATGAATGCATTTTCATTTCCAGCTTCTTCCACGATTTCGATGTTAGCACCGTCAAGTGTTCCAAGTGTTAAAGCACCGTTTACCATGAATTTCATGTTACCTGTTCCAGAAGCTTCTTTTCCAGCTGTTGAAATTTGTTCAGAAACATCTGAAGCTGGGAAAAGTTTTTCTGCAACTGATACGCGGTAGTTTTCAACGAAAATAACTTTTAGTTTTCCTTGAACACGTCTATCGTTGTTGATTCTTTCTGCAACGCTATTAATCAATTTGATAATTGATTTTGCACGACGATAACCAGAAGCTGCTTTTGCACCAAAAATGAATGTTCTTGCAGGTGGGTTGAAATCTGGTTCGTTTAATAAACGGTTATACAAATACATAACGTGTAGAACATTTAGAAGCTGACGTTTGTATTCGTGTAGACGTTTAATTTGAACGTCGAAAATTGATGCAGGATCAATAATTTCGTTTTGTGTTTCTTTTAAGTATGCTGCAAGAGCTTCTTTATTTGCTAACTTGATTTCTAGAAGTTCGTTTAGTGATTGTTCGTCATCTACGAATTTTTCAAGTTCTTTTAATTTTGAAAGATCTTTTTCCCATCCATGACCAATTCTGTCTGTGATGAATTTTGCAAGGCGTGGGTTTGCACTTAACAACCAACGACGTTGTGTAATACCGTTTGTTTTGTTGTTAAATTTCTTTGGATATAATCCGTACCAATCAGCTAATTCTTGTGTTTTTAGAAGTTCTGTGTGAAGAGCTGCAACACCGTTTACGCTGAAAGAACCATGGATTGCAAGCCAAGCCATGTGAATCATTCCGTTTTGGATGATTGCCATACGGTTTTGTTTTGCGTAATCTTCTGGATATTTTTCTTTTAGTTCAATTGCGAAACGACGGTTGATTTCTTCAACGATTTGGTAAATACGTGGAAGTAGGTTTTGGAAGATATCAATTGGCCATTTTTCAAGAGCTTCTGCAAGAATTGTGTGGTTTGTATAAGCGAAAGTACGAGTAACGATGTTCCATGCTTCGTCCCAACCTAGTTCTTGTTCATCCATTAAGATTCTCATAAGTTCAGGAATTGCAACTACTGGGTGAGTATCGTTTAATTGGATAACATTGTATTCTGGGAATTTTTGGAAATCTTTACCATGATCGCTGATAAAGTGTGTAATTAAGTCTTGTAAACTAGCTGATGAGAAGAAATATTGTTGTTTTAGACGTAGAGCTTTACCTGCAGGACCTGAGTCGTTTGGATAAAGAACGCGGCTAACGTTTTCAGCTGAGTTTTGGCGTTCAACAGCACGATTGTATTCCATGTTGTTGAAAAGTTGTAAATCAAAACCGTTTGTGCTAGAAGCTTGCCATAGGCGAAGTGTGTTTACAGTTTTTGTATCGTAACCAACGATAGGCATATCGTATGGTGTTGCAAGAATTTCTTCTGCGTTTTCTACGTAGAATTTGTCGTGACCTTTTTCATCTTTACGACAAGCAACATTTCCACCAAATTTAACTGTAACAGCTAAGTCTGAGCGTTTGATTTCCCATGGATCTCTGTGTTTTAACCAGTTATCTGGATATTCAACTTGACAACCGTTTTCAATTTTTTGTTCAAACATACCATATTGGTAGCGGATACCATATCCGTGTCCAGGATAATCTAGAGTTGCAAGTGAGTCTAAGAAACAAGCTGCAAGACGTCCAAGACCACCATTTCCAAGTCCTGCGTCTGGTTCTTGTTCTTCAACCATGTTGTAATCAATGCCTAAATCATTTAGAACATCTTTTACACCTTCCATAATACCTGTGTTGATTAGGTTGTTACTTAATGCACGACCCATTAGGAATTCTGCAGAAAGGTAGTACATGCGTTTGCCTTGTTTTTCAAAGTTGGCTTTGCGTGTTTTCATCCAATTTTCTGTAATAATTTCCATTGCAGATGCGGCAACTGCATCAAATAAATCGTGTTTTGTAGCTTGGGAGATATCTTTTCCGTATTGTCTTTTTAGACGTGCAGAAAGACTTGCTTTAAATGCTTCAGCATTAAATTTCATTTTTCCTCCTAATAGTACCTTTCGGCGGTAATCCTCTAGGAATTTGGGATTACACTTAAATTATTGTTTTAAGAAACATAATCTTGAAAAGATAATAATCATCAAACAAATTTATAAAGCGTATGATGATATCTTAGGAAAGACTATCATAACTTTATTTTTGTGTAAACCGTTTTAGTATTTTTATTTGCTGTTTATGTATATTTTTTTATCTACTTAGCAAAACTGCTGAACTTCTAGTTGGTAAAATATAACGAGTTTGATTTTGTAAAAACTCTTCTTCACCATTTGATAAAAAGTCATTTGGCTCTTCTATTGAAGTGTCTATAACTCTGTACCATTTTTTACTTCCCATTGATGGAGGGATTGTTACTGTAATATCGTGATTTGAAGAATTGAACATCAAATAAAAGTCGTTATCATCAATGTCAGAGTAAATATCAGCTTTACTTCCATCTAATCTAAATGATAAGAAATGGTTGATTTTGCTCCAATCTGGGATTTTTCCAGTTTCGTCATACCAAGTTATATCTGGTAAACTGTTGTATGATAAATCCCCTCCAAGGAAAAATTCTGGACGCATAAAAGCTGGATGTTTTAATCTTAATTCTGCTAGTTTTCTTGTAAATCTAAAAATCCCGCTATTTTCATTTTTTAAATCCCAGTTTATCCAAGATAACTCTGTATCTTGACAATAGGCATTGTTATTACCGTTTTGAGTTCTAAAAAATTCGTCTCCTGCAAGTAACATTGGTGTTCCTTGTGAAAGGAGTAGGGTAAGCAAGATGTTTTTTACCTGTTTTTTTCTGACAGAAACAATTTGTGGATTTGTGGAATCTCCTTCGTATCCATAGTTGAAACTGTTGTTATTGTCAGAACCATCTCTGTTGTTTTCACCGTTATCATCATTATGTTTACCGTTGTAGGAAACTAAATCCCTTAGGGTAAAACCGTCGTGGCTTGTAACAAAGTTTATAGAGTGGAAAGGTTTTCTTCCGTCTCGTAAATATAAGTCGGCAGAACCTGTTAAGCGAGTTGCAAGGGAATTGCAAAGTCTATCGTCACCTCTCCAATAACGGCGAACGTCATCTCGGTAACGGTCATTCCATTCAGCCCAGCGACCACCTGGGAACCAACCAACTTGGTAAGCTCCACCGGCATCCCATGCTTCTGCTATGATTTTTGTGTGTCGCAAAACAGGATCTTCTGCAATGCGCTCCAAAACTGGTGGGTCTTCTAGAAGTTTTCCTGTTCTATCTCTTCCAAGAATTGAACCTAAATCGAAACGGAAACCATCTACGTGCATTTCGCAAACCCAATAACGCAAACAATCAATAATGAATGTACGCATTACAGGGTGATTACAGTTTAATGTGTTTCCACAACCAGAATAATTTTTATAGTATTGTTTTCTATAATCTTCTAGAATGTAATAAATGCTGTTGTCAAATCCGCGGAAACTTAGAGTAACACCGTTTTCATTTCCTTCGGCAGTGTGATTAAATACAATATCAAGGATAACTTCTAAACCTGCTTTGTGCATGGCTTTTACCATTTCCTTAAATTCTCTAACTGCACCCCCTGGAGTTTTGTCGTGGGCATAACTTGCTTTTGGAGCAAAAAATGCGATTGTACTATATCCCCAGTAATTTTTTAAAGGTTGTGCATTTTTTGGATTGATATTTGTATTTTCATTTTCGTCGAATTCTTGAATAGGCATCAATTCAACGCTGGTGACACCAAGTTCTTTCAAATAAGGAATCTTTTCGATTAAACCGGCATAAGTTCCTGGTTTACTAACCCCAGAGGTTGGACTTGCTGTGAATCCTTTTAAGTGAGTTTCGTATAAAATGCTTTTTCTTAAAGGGAAATTAAGTGGTTTATCATCTTCCCAGTCAAAATCATCGTCGTCTATAACAACACATTTTGGAAAATTTGCTGCGTCGTATAATTTTCCAAGTTCAACATCAATCCTATCCTTTGCAGGAGCGTAATTGAAGGGAAGATTTTTGAATATACTTTTGTTTGTTAAAGCTTTTGCATAAGGGTCAATTAGATAACAATTTTTGTTGAATCTATGACCTTTTTCTGGATCAAAAGGCCCTGCAACTCTATAAAGGTATAAAGCTCCTGGTTTTAATCCTTCTATAAAAACGTGCCAAACATCCCCTGTGCGATTGTGGACTTTGTCGAATTTATAAGAAAAATAAGGCTCAGAAGAATTTTCATCTTCAAAAATATCAAGGATTACTTCTGTGGCGTTTCTTGAAAAAACGCTAAAATTTACACCATTGCTTGTTATTGTTGTTCCATGGGGCAATGGTTTCCCATTCCGTACTGAAAGTGTTAACATAATAAAATCCGCCGATATGATATCATATTTTTTTTTTCTAATCAAATTTTTCCAAAACTATAATTTCCTTTTTCCTTATTTTTTTACGAATATTCATTCATTTTTTTGCATATTTATGTATTTTATTATCAGATATTAAAGGTTTGTTAAAATGTTTTGACTCATATTTTGGCTATACTTTAATTAAATATTTTTTTTTGATATAGTGAATGGTATGAAGAAATTAGTAATTATTATGTTTTCGATTATAGCACTTGCTTTATGTGTTTTTTATGTATATCAAATTTCCTTTGAAGAAGAAGTTGTGGAAGCGCAACATTCTAAAGTCATTATGCCTGTGGCTCAAGGGGAAGTTTATTCTATGGAAGTAGAAGATTCTATTGATATGGGAACAACTAATATTATTTCCTATATTCCGCTTCAATCTGATGAAACTTTGCTTCACACCTATTCTGTTAGTTTGGCCCAAGCTCAAACTGGAGACCAAGTTGATGATCAAATTTGTGTAATTAAAAAAGCTGGTAACGAAAAACTAATTGTTTTGGTTGGTTTATACAATAATATTACAGCCACTTATAGTCGGGCCGCAGAAATTGAAACTCCAATTTCACAGTTTAATACCTTCACTTTTTCATGTCTTGATATTGTAGGGCAACATCAAAATGCCATTGTTATTTCAGGATTTTCAGATGAACAAAAAACTGTAATGCAGGTTTATCTTCCAACAATCACTAGACAAAATATGACTTTGGAAAAAATTGCAGATTTTAGCACTGAAGGTACTTTGTTTATTCAAGAATCTTCTCGCTCCGATGCATATTCAATGAATCAAGCTGCTGGTGAAAGTTTCCCTATTATAGAAAACTGTCCTGATCCAAATGCTGGTAGAAATAGTATGGATCAATTACAAATTACTTATAAATGGAATCCATCCACAAGAATTTATGAACGTTCAACAATTCAAAAAATTCCTGGACGAACCATAAATGCTCAAGAACTTTCCAAAATTCTTGACGGAACTGTGGAAACCTTTTCTAAGTTTTTAGATGGTCTTTGGTATAAATCCAGTGGTAATTCTTCAGAAATGCGTTATGTCTTTTTTGATACAGAAAATAATGAAATTGTGTGTTTTGTAAACGAAAGTCAAGAAGTTTATTCTATTAACACGAGTTGGATGAGACGTAATGGTATTTCTATGACCACAGAAAATAAATCCATGTCTGCATTATCTAGAAGTTTTGCTGTTACATTAGTTTCCACTGATGAAATAAAAATCAAAGTTACTGACGATTTAAAAATGGCTATTGGTGAACAAACTTTGTGGGATGGAAATTATAAAAAGCAAGATAATAAAAAATCTGTGACAGAAGAAAATGTTTTTTCTAAAAAATATACTGAAATTCTAAAGACATCTTTGAATAAATGGATATTGCCAGACGGAAGTTTTGTTTCTGTGGATAATAATCAATGGACTAGAGAAAGTAATGGTATTTTTGAAAAAGGGGTTTTTACAGAAATCTCAAAACTAGGGGAATCTTTCTTGGAATTTAGAGGAAGTTCTGAGAATTCTGTTTTTTCTGGATATTATCTTGTAAAATCCTTTGAAATCCAAAATGAAATGGAAGTTTTAGTTTTGCAACCGGTTAATATAAATGTTTCTGGTATTTTTACAAATGGTGAATCTATTACTTTGCAACGGAAAATAAATGTTGAATAAATGACAAAAAATTAAAAATAGTAATTTATGTCATAAATGTATAAGTTTTTCTCTAATATGTTAAATAAATAATGTATAGTTTACTTGGAGTTTATTAGTTTTTTTGCAACACTTTTTATTTTTAGGTGTCTAAATATCATGCAAACAATTAAAGATTTAGGTTCATATACTTTCCCTGCCTTGTTAAAAAATTCTTTATCAAAATTTTCAGATAGAATTGCTTTATCCTTGGTAAACGGAACTCCAATTACTTATAAAGAATTAGGGGGACGGGCTGAGAAATTTGGTCGTCTTTTTGAAAAATTAAATCTAGCAAGAAATGCCAAGATTGCAATTTATAGCACTAGTAGTCCAAATTGGGGAGCTAGTTTCTTAGGAATTGTAAATTATGGACGTATTGCTGTTCCTCTTTTGCCAGATTTCAATGCTGTTGAAGTTGAGACAATTCTAAAACATGCAGAAGTTTCTGTTTTGTTAGTAAATAAAAAAATGTTTTCTCGCATTGAACACATCAGTTCAGAGATTATTCCAATTGTTATTGATATTGAAGATTTTACTTTTCTACGGGGCGAACCTTGTGAAAATTTTGATGATGTAAAACTTCCTGAAATCAACGTAAAAGAAGAAGATACAGCTTCTATTATTTACACTTCCGGAACAACTGGGCGTTCTAAAGGCGTTGAGCTTACTCATAAAAATATTGTTTGGAATGCTGTTCAGTGCCAAGGTTTTCATCGCGTAAATAAAAGAGATAAATGTCTTTCATTTTTGCCTCTTTCCCATGTTTACGAATTTACCATTGGTTTTGTATTGATAATGCTAAATGGGGCATCTGTTTATTATCTTGGAAAACCACCAACGGTTTCAGCATTGCTTCCTGCTTTTTCAAAGGTAAGACCTACAATTGTGCTTTCAGTTCCAATGGTTATGGAAAAAATCTACAAAAGCAAGGTTTTAGCCACTTTTACAAAAACAGAAAAAATTAAAAAACTTTATGAAAAACGATTTTTTCAAAAAATATTCCATAAACTTGCTGGAAGTAAGTTAAAAAAGACCTTTGGTGGAAAATTAGTATTTTTTGGAATTGGCGGTGCAAAATTAGATCCTGTTGTTGAACAATTTTTAAAAGATGCAAAATTTCCTTATGCCATAGGCTACGGATTAACAGAAACTGCACCTCTTTTGGCAGGTTCTGGTGTACGTATTACAAAAATTGGCACAATTGGTCCTGTGGTAGAAGGAGTGGATCTTAAAATCCTAAATCCAGATTCAAAAACTGGTATTGGTGAAGTTATTGTAAAAGGTCCAAATGTAATGAAAGGATATTACAAAGCTCCAGAATTAACAGCGGATGTTTTTACTACAAAAGAAGATGCTGTAGGTGAAGGTTGGTTTAAAACTGGGGATTTAGGCGAATTGGACAAAACTGGGCGTCTTTCATTAAAAGGTCGCTTGAAAAATATGATTTTAGGTTCTTCTGGTGAAAATATTTATCCTGAAGATATAGAATTTGTTCTAAATCAACATCCTTTAGTTACAGAATCCTTGGTTGTAGAAGGACAAAAAGGTCTAGTGGCTCTAGTTCAGCTTGATGATGAAAAATATCAAGCGGCTTCTGAAGAAATTATCAAAAAAGATAAGGAAGCAGGAACTTATTCGGAAAAAATGAAGCAAATTTTAGATTCCCTTGGAAATAAGGCAAAGGAAATTGGTGGAGATTTTGCTTATGCTCAAGAATCTATTTTGACTGAAATTCAATATTTTGTTAATAAACAAGTAAATAGATTTTCTCAAGTTGGAAAAGTTCAAAAAATCGAGATTTTTGAAAAAACAGCCAGTCAAAAAATTAAGCGATATTTATACAATCTGAAAAAAGGTATTGATACAACATTAGAAAATTTTCAAAACAAGGACAAGGAAGATTTGCCACTAAAAGAAAATATTTCTGAAGTTTCAGATACCGAAAAGGCTTCAAAAAAAGAAAATAATGATGCAAAGGATGCTTAATTAATATAAAAAGTATTCATAAATTGCTAAAAACTACTAATTTATTGTATAGATTTTCTCCTTTTAACCGTTGACCCTAATCTGCTTAAAATGTATAATTATGAAAAAAGTTTTGCTTAATTGCATAAATATTCAGATTAATTAAAAAGAGGTTGTTATGGCAGATTACTCCGAAGACGGCTTTATTCAAAAACTTACTGGTCTTGCACAAAATAATGACATTGTAGAAGTAGAACTCTATAACAAACTAGATGTTTGTCGCGGTTTGCGTTACAGAGACGGACGTGGTGTTCTTGTTGGTTTAACTAAAATTGGTGATGTTGTTGGTTACGATGTAATTGATGGAAAGAAAATTCCAGTTCCAGGGAAACTTCTTTATCGTGGTTATGATATTGAAGAATTAATTAAAGATGCTGAAGGGCATGATGAATTTGGTTATGAACAAACTGTTTATCTTTTGCTTTTTGGTGAATTACCAACTCAGGCTCAATTAGAAGAATTCCGTTTTTTCCTAGGAACAAGACGTAGCTTACCAGATAACTTCACAGAAGATATGATTATGAAAGCACCGTCTGCTGATATTATGAATAAATTAGCTCGTGGTGTTTTGGCAAGTTATTCTTATGATAAAAACCCAGAAGACAGAAGCATTGCAAACAATATGCGTCAATGTATTGAATTGATTGCACGTTTTCCAACTTTAGTAGCTTATGCATATCAAGCAAAAAGAAGATTTTATGAAGGCAAGAGTATGTACATTCATAATCCAAAGCCAGAACTTTCTACAGCAGAAAATCTTCTTCGCTTAATTCGTTCAAATAAAACTTACACAAAAATGGAAGCAGATATTCTTGACTTGTGTCTTATCCTTCATGCAGAACATGGTGGTGGAAATAACTCAAGTTTCTCTGTTCACGTTATTTCTTCAACTGATACAGATACATATTCTGCAATCGGGGCCGCAGTTGGTTCTCTAAAAGGAAAACGCCACGGTGGTGCAAATCTTCAAGTTATGGGAATGATGGACGACATCAAATCTAACGTAAAAGATTGGTCATCAGAAACAGAAGTAAAAGAGTACTTGCGTAAAATCCTTAGAAAAGAAGCATACGACAGAACTGGATTGATTTACGGTCAAGGTCACGCTGTTTACACAATTTCTGATCCTCGTGCAATTTTGGTTCGTGATAAAGCAAAAGCCCTTGCCATGGTAAAAGGTTGTCTTGAAGAATATGAACTTTATTGCTTAATCGAAAAACTTGCTCCTGTGGTTTTTGCAGAAGAAAAGGGAAGCGATAAAAAAATCTGTTCAAACGTAGACTTCTTCACAGGATTTGTTTACACAATGTTAGACATTCCTCGTGAGTTGTACACACCGATTTTTGCAATTTCTCGTATTGCAGGTTGGTCTGCCCACCGTATGGAAGAGCTTGTTTCTGGAGGAAGAATTTACCGCCCAGCATACAAAAATATTCTTCCAATGCGGGATTATATTCCAATGGAAAAAAGATAAAAAACTATTACAAAATACAAAGGGAAATGCTTATAAGGGCTTTTTATCACTTGATTAAATTCGATAAAAAGTTTACTTATAAGTATGCAGAAAAATATGGCAGAAAATAGTATTGTTGCAGAATTTGCAGATTTAGAAGTTCTAAACGCAATGGTTGTTTTGTTGGATTCAGAAGATAAAGAAAAACTTGTGGATGCTGCATTTACAATCGCTACTCAGTTTGGAGCTGATAAAAGTTTTGCAGAAGTTCTAAAATCAGACGCTGAAGACCCCTGTATGAAGTTAATTTCTAGTTTTCATAACAATTTGAATTTACTTGTACAAAAAACATGGGTTGAAAAAGCTGATGAAGCATTAAAAGAACAAGTTTTATTCCGTTTAGATAACTTGTGTAATGCATTGACAGAAAAAAAAGAAGCTTCTTATGAAGACTTTGTTGTATTATTAAAAGATGTTGTTTATTTGATGTTTGGTTCACAAGCAAAAACATCAGATTTTGCAGAATATGCTCTTCGTATTGATCCAGGATTTGGTATTTTCTGGTGGTATTTAACATCAATTCCAGAAACAGCTCCTGCTTCAGAAGATAAAAAGCGCATTTTCTTTGCCTTGGGAATGGTTTTCTTAGCAAATTACTAAAATCAAGCTGGAATTTTACAGTCCCCATATTAACAAACCACAGATACACACAGCAACCCGGAATTCTTTTTACAGATTTCTTGTACAACTGTGTTTTTCTGTGGTTTTTTTTTGAATAAATGATTTTTAAATAGTAAGGTGATTTTATGAACTTAATTGATATATACAAATCTTTAAGAGAAGGGGCAAATAAACTTGCTCTTCTAAATGGAAATCAAAAAAATGCGGCTTTGGAAGCAGTAAAAGTTGCATTATTAGAAAATAAAGATGAGATTCTTGCTGCCAACGAAAAAGATGTGGAAAAAGCTCGTGAAAAAGGCATGAAAGAAAGTCTTGTGGACAGATTGATGCTTACAAGCGCAAGAATTGACGCAATCGCTAATGGAATTGATTCTGTGATTCGGCAGCCAGATCCTATCGGGGAAACTTTAACTGGCTGGAAAACAAATAACGGGCTAAATATCCGCCAAGTACGTGTACCAATGGGAGTTGCCGCAGTTATTTATGAATCACGGCCAAATGTTACTGTAGATGTTTTTGCTCTTGCTTACAAAAGCGGCAACGCTGTTTTGCTACGGGGCAGTTCTTCAGCTCTTGAATCAAATCGCGCTATCCTAAAAGTGATAAAAGCCGGGCTTGAATCCTGCAAAGTGGTAGGCGCTGGAATTCCTGAAGCTATCGCCCTTGCTGATTCTGGAGAACACTCTGAAGTTGACGAAATCTTGTCTACAAAAGGATATATTGATGTGGTGCTTCCTCGTGGTGGTGCAAACCTTATCAAAACTGTAGTAGAAAAAGCAAAAATGCCTGTTATCGAAACTGGTAGCGGGATTTGCCACGCATTTGTAGACGAAAGTGCAGATTTGGAAATGGCTTGTTCTATTGCAGCAAATGGAAAACTTCAACGCCCTGGAGTTTGTAACGCTATCGAATGTTTGCTTGTTCACGAAAAAGTTGCAAAAGACTTTTTACCAAAGCTCGTGGCAAAATTTGATGGAAAATCTGCTTTCCGTTGTGATGAGGCTTCTTATCAATTTGTGGTGGATGCAAATAATCAAGCTGAAAACAAAGCCGAAGTATCTCGCGCTACTCAAGAAGATTTTGATACAGAGTTCTTAGATTACATTTTGGCAATAAAAACTGTTTCTTCCACAGAAGAAGCTATTGATTTTATCAATGAACACAACACAAAACACTCAGAAACTATAATCACAAAAAACACTGATAACGCAAAAGCATTCCAAGCAAAAGTTGACGCATCTTGTGTTT
>JAEIGA010012277.1_pt1 | contig 12994 bp, 9 predicted proteins | sample 9270691 | NCBI WGS metagenome assembly JAEIGA01 (sample SAMN17057246, study PRJNA624740) | gut metagenome | biome: biome; isolation source: fecal sample | host: Bos grunniens | place: China: Xizang | collected 2019 | reverse complement strand
TCTCCAATTTTCCCACAGCCACCTGTGTGATATAAGGCATCAGGTTGTTGGGAATACCATTGGGATTCTCACCCATGGTGCCACTCTTGTGAGCGCCAATGGGATTGAAATAACGTAGCAAAATCACGTTCCACTCCTGGTCAGCCTTCTGGATGTCAGACAAAATCTGCTCCAGCATGGACTTGGTCCAGCCATAGGGATTGGTGCACTGTCCCTTAGGACAAGCCTCTGTAATGGGAACGATGGCAGGGGTTCCGTAAATGGTTGCACTGGAAGAGAAGATGATATTCTTCACGCCATGCTTTCTCATCACATCCACCAAAGTCAATGTACCCGCAATATTATTCTCATAATACTCCCAAGGCTTTGCCACGGATTCGCCTACTGCCTTTAGGCCTGCAAAGTGAATGACCGCACCGATTTCTTCCTTGGAAAAAATCTCTTCTAAAGCTTCTCTGTCCAAAATGTCAGCCTTATAAAAAGGAACATCCTTACCTGTAATGGCTTTCACTCTCTCCAGACTCTTTTCGCTGGAATTGCTCAGATTGTCAAGCACTACGACATCATAACCCGCTTCCTGCAATTCCACAACCGTGTGGCTACCGATATACCCGGCACCGCCGGTAACTAAAATTTTCTTCATTTTTTTATCCTCCAATTGATGACTCAATCGATATTCCTGCTGTGAACTCAAATCTTACAAAGTCACACCATTCTGCTGCAGAAGCGCTCTTGCGCTTTCCACAGAGTCAATACCGGTCTTATTCTTAATGGGGGCAAATTCTCTTTCACGGGCCACCTCAAAAGGCAAGCAGCTGGACATCTGATGAATCATATCCAAAATCAGACTTTCAAATTTGTAGCCGTTGGGTTCTTCAGGCTTCACAAGTTCGCCTGCTTCGTTCAGATATGGAATTTTCTTCTCTACGATGTGCAGAGGCAGATTCTTTTTCCAAATCAGTTCCAACTCTTCTACATTGAACAAGTAGTTCAAAATTACACCAAAGTAATATGCAGGATCGCCATTGGCATCCTTCGCTGTCATCAATTCCTCTGTCAACTCGTAGTACTCTACGATGGAAGGTCTGCCATCCTCTAAGCAGATAACGCCTACCTTTTCGTCAGGTGCGTTCTTCTTAACTACCTTAGCGCCTACTACACACTCCTTCTGAATGGTAGCGCCGATGAAACAGGGATCTGCAATTCTCTGCAATACATTGTCTACTGCAAAGGCATTCAACCACTCGATGCCGGCTTCCTTGATCACATCCAACATACCGGAATTTACAAGAGATACAAACCAACCACCATTACCATTGGGAGAAGTAGAAAGCTTACCCTTCTCTTCCAAATAAATCTTGCCGTTGTAATCAGTAGCCGCTGCCATCTCCTGCTGGAAGAAATGCACATATTCTGCCTTGTAGCCAAAGAAATTATGCTCGGTCAGGAAGTTCACGGTTGCTTCATGGTTTTTATCACTGGTCATAACAAATAAATGGAACCATGCATCTGCCTGGCGAACCACATCTAACATATTGTTTACAAGACACTCAAATATGTATAGTTCTCTGGTAAGACCTACATTGTACATACCCTTGGGATTGTCAGAGCCAAGACGGGTTCCCATACCACCTGCCAAAAGCACTGCTGCCACCTTGCCCTCCTGAATGGCTTTGATACCGGTAGCTGTAAAACTCTCACGATTTGCCTCAATCTCAGGAATCTGCATTGCAGCCAGGGGAGAAATCTCACCCTTCTGTGTCAACGCCTCCTTATTTTTACATGCATCCAGAATGCTCATGTCCGTAGCTTCAATCTGCGCAAGCAACGCTTTCTTTCCTTCTGCATCTAACTCCTCATAGTACTTTAAAACATGTTCCTGACCATAGGTGGCCAACTTGTCCTTAATCTGATCCAATGTCATAGACATATTGATATTCTCCTTTTCACACTTTATCAATATTGGAAATCCTATTCCACGATACATTCTACCACATTCGTTCGGTAATGTCATCCACTGTTTTGTTAAAAATAGGCACATTTCATGCAACAAACAGACAAAATGTGTCAGAAGACAACAACAAAGAGCCCGCTTGCGGACTCTTCAATTCTTATTTATGCAATTGCAAATACTTCTCTTTGGTCGCCAAGCCACCTCTAATATGGCGCTCTGATTTATTGTACTCCAAAATCTTTCTGGCCTCTGCAGCCAAAGTCCCATTCAGGCCCGGCAGGCGGTCCGTGACGTCTTTATGTACCGTACTCTTACTCACCCCAAAGGCTTTGGCGGTCTGTCTCACCGTGGCGTTGTGTTCAATAATATAATTGGCGATACCTAAGGCACGCTCTTCAATGTATTCCTTCAAAAAAAGTCCCTCACACATGCTTTTTACCATTGTATGAGGGAACTGAATGCAATATGACTACACGAATCTTGACCCTGTACCGTGCACCTTTACCGTTAAATCTTTCTTCTCTCCCGATACAGTCTCCACTGATTTTCGAAGAAATCATCTCTCTCCGGCAGAGGTCTTACCTCTCGCCAATCAAAGCCAATCTCCTCGCCTTCGCAGGAAACCTCCTGGGTCAGATGATTGTGTTTGGACGCGTCCAACACACAACGGAAGGAATCCGCCAAAACATCCAGGGGTTTCTCTCCCAAGGGATTGGTGTACAGTGCAGAACCTCTGCTGCCCACGCCCTTCTTGGCATAGTCTAACATTGCTGTCAAATATACTTTCTGACAGTACAGCATTTGATGCAATCTATAATAGTGGAACAGGTTCTGTTCGTTGGGTTTCTTCACCGTATTCGCAAATCCGCGAAGCAATCCTTCGATAAACTCCAAGCCACTTTGAATCTCATCCGCATTGCGGATAATACCACCAATGGCACTCATTTTCCTTGTGGTCTCTTCTTTGATGTCGTTCACATTGGAGGTGCCGTCAGCGCTTTCAATAAAGCGGATATACTCCTCCGCCTTTGCTCTCATAACTGACTTGGTGGCTTCTGTGTAAAAGCCGGTTTCGCATATGTCACGATCGCCCTTGGCAACTACACCACCGCATTCGCCGACAGAACATACAACTTCTTCTGTATCATGCAGTTTTCTGATATGAATGCTCTCCGCACTGCGGATAGCCCCCACCTGGCCGGAATTAAGTGCGCTTCCGCCGGGTCTGGTGACACCATGGGTACCACAAACCTCACCGGCGCCAAACAATCCCCGAATGGAACTCTCCCAATGGGCATCGGTAGCCAAACCGCCGTTGTTATGCTGGGCGCAGATGGCAATCTCCAGTCGGTCTGTATGCAAATTCACACCATGATCCAGGTAAAAATTGATGGCAGGCTGATTCATCAGCTGCAATCTCTCAATAGGGGTACCAAACAACGCACCCGCTTTCTTCAAATAGGTATATGCTTCTTCGGACAAACTCTCGAAATCCACTTCACCATCACCGGGATTGCTTCTGAAATCCAGGTACACCTTACGGCCTTTCAAAATGGTCTCCTGATATACCAGAATATCGATGATGGAAGAACCACCAAAAATCTTATTTACATCAAAGGGCCACTGATATCCCTTCATAAATACGTGGGACAGCATCTGGGAGGCGTCCTCAAAATATTCGATCAAAAATTCCTTTTCGTCGCTACCGTCCGCTTCTGTGGAAACAAACTTCGGCAATACCTGCATATAGGTACCACTGACATTCCATCTGGGCTTCACAGAAGCCATACCAAACTGCCACTCGGTCAGGTTTCTACCCTTGGCGCCTGCCATGAATGCCACGCCCGTTGCACCAAATTGGGAATAAGGAAATACACTGTCGTGATAGATGCCCGCCGGACCTCCGGTGGCCATAATGATATTCCTACACCATACAATCAGGTACGGACTGTCTACTTCAGCCTTGGTGCTGACAAACACTGCGCCCCTGATTTCGTTATCTTCCACCAAATACTGAATTAACTGATAATACTCTATGACAGGAATCTGCAGTTCCTCTACCCGTTTTTCCAAACACTGGGTCATCATTTTGGAAGTATAAGGACCTGCACTGGTGGCCCGTCTTCCCCTGTCGTGATCTGTCTTATAGCCCATGTATTCGTTGAATTCATTGCAGGGGAAAGGAACACCCAGTTCCACCAAATGATAAAACCCTCTGGGCGACAAGGCCGCTTCACACAAAGAAATCTCGCCATCCACGCAACCGCCGGAGAACAAATCCTCTGCCATGGCTTCCACCGAATCCATATCCCCTCCGGAAAGAGAAAGTTTGTAATAGGTCTGCTTATCGGATCCGGTATTGCGGGAAGTACCCGAGGTTCTGTTTTCTGTGATGATGGCTACATCGCTCTCTTTGTTCTGAAAAAGACGAATGGCCGCCGCGAACCCTGCCGCGCCGGTGCCAATCACTAAATTTTCGATATATTTTTCTTCAAATCTCATGTTCGTCCCATCCTGTAAAAGATGTTGTATTACTTCCTGTGCCCTGCTTCATCGCGTGCACTTCTGTTTACAATTTTTTGATATGGAAACCACCATCTACATCCACATAATTGCCGGTGGTATATGCCACCTGGTCGGAGCAGAAAAAGCTGACCATATTTGCCACATCTGCACCGGTACCCCATCTGGCGATAGGGAATACACCCTGAGCGATCAAGGCGTCATATTTTCCTGTCACTGTACTGGTCATATCGGTGGCAATGACACCGGGGCGCACCTCGTTGACAATGATGCCCTCCGCTGCCAAACGGTCTGCAAACAGCGTGGTGATCATGGATACTGCGGCCTTAGAAATGCAATACTCCCCACGGGACACAGAGGATACTTCCGCGGAACAGGAACCCACATTTACGATATGTCCCTTCAAGTCAAACACCTTCTCCTGGGCAATCATCTGATTGGCAACCATCTGGGTCAGGAACAAGGTTCCCTTGGTGTTGATACCCATCACTCTGTCGTAGCTCTCTTCAGTCATTTGAAGCAGGTCATTTCTCTGCAGGGGAGCAACACCGGCGTTGTTCACCAAAATATCAATTCTGCCAAATGTTTCTACCGTCTCCCGCACCAATTTTTCTCTGTCTGCTGCAGAATCGATGGAACCCTGCACAAAATGCCAGGTGATTCCCTGATTGGTCAAATTCTCAAGGGTTTCCTTATATTTTTCCTGACCGCCGGTGGAGAAAATCACCACCTGACAGCCGTCCAATCCTAATTTTTCAGCAATGGCCAAGCCGATGCCCCGGCTACCACCTGTAATAATCGCTGTTTTTTTCATGTCAAATCCTCACATCATCCTCTGATATTAGCCACGGAAGTTCTTAGGCAGATCCTTCTTGGTCTCCATGAACTCCTGGTAAAAAGGCATGAAGGTCTCTCTGTCTCTGATCACACATCCGGTGGGCTTGTGAGCACGGATCAGGTCGCCACACATACCACAGGTGAGACACACCTTCGCAGGATTGATTCTGCCGTTTTTCACGATGTCGTTTGCAAAATCAGGATTTGCAAAGGACATTCTGCCGAACAGCATACCATCACACAATCCCTGCTCTACCATACCTGCACATAACAAATCAGAATACTCTCTTAAATAGGTAGGTGCTGAGCCAAAGACCACCATTTCAGGCACAGCCTTCTTGATGGCGCTGATGCCTTTCACCATACGGTCAAGGCCAATAAAGGGATGCTCGTCGGGAATGTATTTTCCATTGTCATAAGGTCTGGTTACATGCGTGGTTGCATAGGGGTTACCCATGGTAATGTCGATCATCTGCATACCGAAGTCTCTGTTTAACTCCTGTACCAATTTGATGGGCTCTGTAAAATCAGGCTCCACACCACCTTCGGGAGATACACCGAAACCATAGGGATATGCATAGCCATCGTAGATGCCCAGACGGCAAGTCACTGCAAAGTTTGCATCCTCATATGCCTTCGCTGCGGTAACGCAGTTTTTCAGCATACGGGTACGATTCTCGTAGCTGCCACCATACATACCGGGACGGTTGTATGCGGACAAAAGCTCTACAAACAGATATCCATGGCAGGACTTAATGTCCACTGCATCAAAACCTGCTTCCTTGGCCAATTTGGTGGCTTCGCCGTATTTTTCTTCCAAACCCTTCAAATAATCATCGGAAACAATACAGGAATCATCAGCCGCACGGAACTGTTCCAATTCAGGATGACGATACGCAATCAAAGGTGCGGGTTTGTTGTCAGGGTTAGAATATCTGCCACTGTGGTTTGCCTGCATGATAAGATAGGGCTCAAAGCCATTTGCCTCCATACCGGCTTTCTTCACTGCATCCGTCAGTTTCTTGTATTCGTCTACATTGTCCTTGGTCAAAAGCAACTGGGTCTTAGAGGAACGTGCCTCTTCCACAATAGAGATTGCTTCAAACCAAATCACTGCACTGCCGCCCACAGCATCCTTAATGTATCGACGATAGGTGAATTCTGAGGGTGCACCGTCGGGCAGGGAATCCGCCCCTTCCATGGGAGCGATACCCAGACGATTGGGCAATGTAATATTATTTATCTTCAGAGGGGTGGACAAAATGTCTGTTTTGTCAGCAAAGGGAAGCGAAATCCCAAGTTCAGCCTCCTTTTGTCTGATATCCTCTAAACTTTTATAACTGAATCTTTCGTGCATTTTTATGTAATCCTTTCTGGCATTTGTTTTAGCATAACATTTTAACGATTTTCTGTGAATTACCTTATCCTAATAAAAATATATATTTCTGTACCTAATCGCAAATTCAACCGCCCCTTCGAACTGCCGCTTTACAGCGCAGAAAACTTTTTGCGGTACTGCAAGGGGGTGATATCTTCCTTCTTTTTAAATATTTGAACAAAGTTGTTCACATTCATATATCCCACTGCACCCGCGATTTCCTCTACAGACATATGGGTGGTCACCAGCATCTTCTTCGCTTCCAATATACGGATTCCAATCAAATACTCTTTGAAAGAAATTCCCACGCACTCCTTAAAGGCCAATGACAAACCATGGCTACTGATAAAATTTTGCGAAGCCAGCACCTCCAGGGAAATCCTTTCGTGGAAGTGCTCATTGATATATTTCTGGGCGTTGATCACCGCCAGGGATGCTTGTGTAATCTTTCCTTGAAATACCTCCGGATGGGTCCGATACAGGTCAATCAGGATGGCCACTACAATAGAGGCACTTCTGGACACATAAAAGGCATCTTTCTGCCGGTTCTCCCTCTCCAACCTCTCAAAAAGAGGCAGTATCATATTGTAGGCGGGATCACTCAGCGAGATTACATGTGGAAATCGTTTGGAACTCTGCACAAAAATCGCCGCCAACTCCACATCTCTGATATTGGACAAAATCAAATCGCTGGACATGGTCACCACATAGCGGCAATAGATTTCACTTTCCACCTGAAAATAATGTTTCTCATAAGGGCTGATGAAAATCAAGGACTTTTCCTTAATGGGATATGCCTTGTGATTGATGGTGGCCGTTCCGCTGCCCCCGGTCACAAGTATCATTTCATATTCAAAATGGGCTTCCGGTTGCATTAACATTAATTCTTCCTCCCGGGAGAAAGAATTCAGATTCTTCTTGTCCGAATATACGCAACTGATTGCCGGAAGATGAAAATAATCCATAGGGTACCTCCTCTTTTGTTTACAACACAGCAGCCACCAAAGCCAATACCACAATAGCGAAATTGCGGCAGGTATAGGCCCAATGCTCCTGAGAGTGATTCTGCATCACAAACCACCACACAAGGGGCATTACTGCAACACCGAAAAACACACTCATTCTCTGTATTTTACATAACAACAGCGCCTTCACATTGCACTGTTTTGCTCCGTTTTGTTGTGCGCTGCCATGGCGCATCAATTTCCAAATCAGGCATACAATAAAAAGCATCATAAACAATGCAAATCCCACATTCATAAAGGGAGCCAGATTGCATCGTAACACCTCTGCAAAACCGGATATTCTCCCCACGCCCCGAGCACTTCCCGCGCGGGTAAATACCGTTTGCAAGGCATCTTTTATGGTATGTCCACCGGTACAGATATCTGCCAGAATCCACTTACTTCCCCACATCACAGCGTATCCCACACACCACTCCAGGGAATAGACTGCCATCGCCTTCCATTGCGCCTTCGTAGAATCCTCTCTTCCGTATAAGGCCGCACACAGGGGGAAACAAAGCGTAATCAACGGATAGGTCAAAAAGTCAAAATAGGCTGTCAGAATGCCCACCAGCAAAAATAGAATAGGAAGTTTTTCTTTCTTTCCGGTCAAAAGAACTGCAAGCACTGCGCCTAACATAAGATACAGACAGACACTTAAGGACAATGACATAAAAGAGGTGCCAAAGAAAAGAAATGGTAGTGCAGCCACAACCGCCATGCCCAAACCAATCTTTCTCTGATAGCAGCACACCATCAGCACTGCCCCAAGCAATGCCGGGAACAACAGGGCACCCAGCATCCTCAATCCATTCAGGGAGGTGATCATCAACAGGGGTTTTAACAGCACCAGATAGCCATGCCAATATCTGGCATATTCCGCCTCTACAGGCTGTTCCACGCCATCCAAATAGTCCACAAGCGACTGTCCCGGCCACCAGGCATCACCACCCTCAGGGCAACTTTCCCCCCGGTACATCCTCATAGCCTGCTCCAAGGCAGAATGCTCTTCATTGCGATAAATGGCATGCTCCAGCATCAGACAATCCGTAAAACTCCCGGTCATGGTAGCCTCGTACCCGTCTATCACCTGCTGGTCATCAAATTCTGCCAGGATGGTATCCTTGGACCAATATACATTTTCCCGCATTTTATCTGTAGGCAGAAGATGCACCAACAGCAGAAGCAAAAATCCCGCCAAGATGGATATCCCCAACACCAACAGATTTTTACACACCCACTTCATCATTGTGTAAACCTCTCACGACGTCTCTTTCGTACGCCTATTTCCGTCTCCAGGTAGACCTGGAAAATAAAATTAACATAGGGAAAATCTCCAATCTTCCCACCAACATATCCAAAGTTAGAATGAGTTTAGAAAAAACACTAAACTGACTGAAATTTCCTGCAGGTCCCACCATTTCCAATCCCGGCCCCACATTGTTCACACAAGTTAAAACTGAGGTGAAACTGGTAGCATAAGAAAATCCATCCAAGGAAATCAACAAAAAACTAATCACAATCACCAACACATATACTGCCAAATATGCATTGATGTTTTCCAGCACTTTCTCACTCACTGCGCGGCCATTGCATCGCACTGCCTGTACCTTCTGGGGACGCACCACCCGGCGCACACTTCTGCGGGCATTTTTGGCTAACAACATGGCCCGGGAAAGTTTAAATCCACCGGCCGTACTGCCGGCGCATCCACCCAGCACCAAAAGCGTCATCAGAATGGCCTTCGAAAAATTGGGCCATAAATTGAAATCAGCGGTGGCATATCCTGTGGTTGTGATAATACTGGACACCTGGAATGCGGCATGGCGGATGGTCTCTCCCAAACTGCCATACACACCTCTTAAATCCCACACAATCAGCACTGTTGCCACTGCACAGATACCCAGATACATGCGTAGTTCCTCATCCCTTAATACGTCTTTTACCCGCTTCATCAGCACTAGATAAAAACAACCAAAATTCACACCAAATAACAACATAAATATGGTGGTGACATTTTGAATATAGGGGCTGTACCCGGCCAAACCATCATTTTTGATACCGAACCCGCCGGTGCCTGCGGTGCCCAAAGCAGTACATACCGCATCAAACAGGGGCATTCCGCCCAACAGTAAAAAGACCAGATTCAACACCGTCAATCCAATATAAATCCAATAGAGGATGGATGCTGTGGTCTTCATCTTAGGCACCAACTTGCCCACATCGGGACCGGCACTTTCTGCACGCAGCAGGTGCATGGTAAATCCGTTTTCATTGCCTCCCACGGAGGTGATGGCTAACAGCAGCACCAGCACGCCCATGCCGCCAATCCAGTGACTGAAGCTTCTCCAATACAAAATACCTCTGGATAAATCCTCCACTGCTGGTAAAATAGTGGCTCCCGTGGTAGTGAACCCGGACACTGTTTCAAATAATGCATCCACAAATCGGGGAATCTCCTTCGAGATGTAAAAAGGAAGGCATCCCAATAAACTCAAAAGAATCCAACTGGCGCTGACGCATACCATTCCCTCTTTGGCATAGAATTTACGCTCTGCTTTCCTGCCGTAGAAATAAAACAAAAGCGACAGCACCAAAATTAACGCTATACTATATGCAAAACCCTGAATTGCCATCCTCTCTTGACGAAAGAGACTGATGCAAAGGGCCGGGAGCATAAAGATGCCTTCCAGCATCAGGATTCTGCTGATAAACTTTCCCATCATCCTATAATTCATATCCGTTCACCATCTACTCAAAGATTTCATTCAAATGATATATGGTCTTACCACTGTCTGCCACTACCACCAGGGTGTCTCCCACACCATAGCTGGAACCACCGTGAGGAATGTCAATCTGAACGCCCTTTGCAATGGAAGCAATCAGCACACCTTTTTTCAATTTAATATCCTTCAAAGGCACACCGCAGTGAGGTGTGGATGCATCCACCACAAATTCCATAGCCTCCATCTGGCAGTCTGCGATACGATGAATAGACCTTGCAGCTCCCGCCTGATTGTTCATAGCGCGAACATAACGCACAATACGGTTGCGTGTCAACTCACCGGGATTCACGATAGAGCCAAAGGGCAAGTCACCTAAAACACCCGTGTTATCCATACGTCCTAACTTGGTAATCACCTGCGATACACCGCTGTGTTCCCCAAACAGGGACACCATCATATTCAGTTCATCTAAACCGGTCAGTGTAATCAATGCATCTACATCCTTGATGCCCTGACTTTCCAGCAGAAATTGACTGCTCACATCACCATGAATGATATCCACATCAGGGAGCATTGCCGCCAATTCCTCACACCGCTCTCTGTCCTTTTCCACAATCTGCAGATTCATGCCGCTCTTTTCCAAAAGTTTCACCAGATAATAACTGATACGGCCGCCTCCACATATCATCACATTCTTTGCTTTGTGGGTGATGATTCCCAGATTTTTTAACAGGATGGACAAATTATCGTTGAGTGCTGTGACGAAGATACGGTCCCCTTCCCGGATCACAAATCCACCACCGGGAGCAATCGCCTGTCCATCTCTGAGCACGGCACACACCAGCACCTTACACTTCACAATATCCTGAATATTACTCAAAGGTACATCACAAAGTTTGCTATCCGCTTCCACCCGCAGTTCGACGATTTCCACGCGGCCCTTGGCAAATGTATCCCTCTGTAGAAATCCGGGATATTTTAATAATTTTTCAATTTCTGTTGCAGCCTGACGCTCCGGATTCACAATCATAGACAACGCAAATTGACTGCGCATCTCATATACCTGCTGGGTGTATTCCGGATTACGCACACGGGCAATGGTATGGATCCCGGGATTTAATCCATGGGCCGTCATACAGCAAAGCAAATTCACTTCATCCGCTGCCGCCACCGCGATTAACAGGTCAGCCTCCTGGACACCTGCGTGCAACAATACATCCTTAGAAGCACAGTTGCCATTTACCACCATAACATCGTAACGTTCTGCACTATTTTCCAATACATGCTCATTGTAATCGATAATCGTAATGTCATTGCCCTCTGCCGACAGTTGTCTGGCCAGAGAAGAACCTAATTTACCATCTCCTGCGATAATTACCTTCATAACCGATTCCTCTTTTTATCTATCATTTTCGTTCCACTCATTCTAAAATCAGGTCCAAATCCTTCTTCCCTACGGAAGAATTCTACGCACAGTAATATAAGGTCTGTACGAAGCCGTCCCCACCTTGATGCCCCCCTGGGGATAGGGTTTACTGTTGCTGGCATGAACAATCAATCCACCGCCGATATAGATGGCCACATGTCCATCGTAGCAGATAATATCGCCAGGCTCCATCTTATCGTAGGCCACGGCCCTTCCGTCGTTTCTTTGAGAGGAAGAACTTCGGGAAATTCTATATCCGAAATGCAGATATACCTGCTGGGTAAATCCGGAACAATCAATGCCATTGGTAAGACTGTTCCCGGCGTATTTATAAGGATTTCCGATATACTGACAGGCAAATCTGGCCACCTGCTTGCCCAACTCACTGCCCGAGGCATTGTCGATGACAGTACTATACTCCGAGGGCTTATAATTTTGGTTGGCTGCATTATTGCCTCCCTGCAGGGAATTCAGTTTCGCCTCTTCTTCCTGAATTCGTTTTACCGCCGCCTCTGCATCTTTTCTGGCTTTCGCCATCTCGGCTTCAAAGTTTGCGGATTGCTTCTTTTTCTTGGCAAGCATGCCATCCAGGTCCTTCTTCTGCGCCTCCGCCTTTGCTTTTTCTTCTTCCAGTTTCAGCTTGTCCTCTTCCAGTGCCTGCTGTACTTCCTCCAACTGCGCTTTTTCTGCCTCCAGTTGCTGCCACAGAATGGTTGCTTCCTCCTGAATGCGAAGATATTCTAACAAACGGTCTTTTTCGTAAGTGTAGACCCGCTCCACATAATCCATTTGGTTTAAGATATCCGCAAATCCGATGCCCTGCAGCATCGCCCCAAAATAAGAGGTGGTGCCCTTTTCATACATCGCTCTGGTGCTCAGGCGAATGCTTTCCCGCTGCTCCAGCTCATCTTCCCGGGCTGCGTTATAGCGGGCTTCTGTCTGGGCAATCTGTTCCCGCTTGACTGTAATCTCCGCTTCCTTTGCAGTGATTTGTTCCTGGGTGGCGGAAATTTTTTGTTCCTTCAATCCAATCTCCGTCATTATGTGCAGAATTTCTGCATTCAAATCGTCAATCTCTTCCTGCAACAAATCCTGTTTCGTTTCCAGCGCACTGATTTGATTGTAGAGTTCCTGCAGTTTATTCTT
>JAEIGA010012276.1_pt1 | contig 12994 bp, 14 predicted proteins | sample 9270691 | NCBI WGS metagenome assembly JAEIGA01 (sample SAMN17057246, study PRJNA624740) | gut metagenome | biome: biome; isolation source: fecal sample | host: Bos grunniens | place: China: Xizang | collected 2019 | reverse complement strand
TTTCATATTCGCAGTTTTTAATCGTTAAACATTCGCTTTTCGGACTTTTGAAATCCGCTGCAAAGGTACTGCTTTTTTCTGACATGACCAAAAAATAAACTGATGCAGCACCTTATGCAGGCATTTTGTATGTAATTGATTTTGTGGATATTATAATTTTAGAAAAATAAAAAACTGATGCAGACACCAAAAAGTGCTTGCAAGAGTGAGAAAAAAGTTGTAATTTTGTGGCGAAATAGCGAATAAGGAACCAAGAATCAAGACTAATTTGTAATGAAGACAAAAGTTATAATCATAATAGCATTGGTAATATGTTGCTCCTGCTCGAAAAAGACCACTACTGAGAACAATGAGTTGCAAGAGGCTATCTCTCAAGTATGGTTAGATGCGAACAAGGCACAACAGATATTGGGTGGAATAGATGTGAGTAACTTGAGCGAATATGAGAAGCAACGTTATCGCTTGGCAGAAGCCCATCTAATGCTCAAACGAGAGTTGCGCCTACCTGCTGAAATCGATTTTAACGCTATGGCAAAGTACTTTGCTAATTGTGAGGACGAAGCAAGTGCTTCTGAAGCCTATTATATACAAGGTGCATACCTTAATTATATAGGAGAGAACACCCAAGCGATGCAATACCTAAAAAAAGCAGAGAGTTATCCCGCAGCATCTATCATTCGGGGTATGACCTACTATAAAATGGGACGTATAAGCGAGAGCGAACAACTATACGACATTGCCTCGGAAAATTACCTGAAAGCACTACCCTATTTGGAAGAAGCAGGATTGCCCCTATACTTGGCGTCAGTATATCGTGAACTAGGACGAAACACGCACGATGAGAGCAGGAATCAGTACTTTGATAAGGCACTAGTAGCTGCTCGATTTATGGGAGATACTATTCTGCAGATGGATATCCGATATGCACAATTATCTGCAAACCAAGATAATTCGCCCGAATTGGCAAGTATCTGTCAGTATATGTGCCACAAGGCGGGACAGAAACGCTACGCATATGACCTCGTGAAATACTATATCCGTACTAACAAAGCGGATTCTGCTAGAATTTACCTTGATATTTTGGCAGCAGACACCACCGCACAAATTTGGAGCGAACAACAATACACCCTCTGGCACAGCCAATATCTGCATTTGAAAGGAAAATATGAAGATGCATATGAATCCTTGTACGGACTATATGACACCTATTATAGAGAAGCAGAGGAGAAAGGTAGAGCAAGTGCATTTGTGGCTGCGCAACATTATGACAACGAGGTCGAAAAAGCGAAAAACTTGCAGTTGCAGCTGGACAGGCAACGGCTCTATATTATATTGGGGGCAGTATTGGTTAGTGTGCTATGTCTTGTGATACTGGCGATACTATTCATATCGCATCAACGTGCAAAGCACTTGGTAGAAAAGACTAAAAACGAAGAGGAAATAGCTAACCTGCAAAACGAATTGAGGATTCGTCGCGAGTCATTAAAGCGCATTATTAATCAGCGTATTGAGTTGAGCAAGAACCTACAAGAAGCTGTACTTAGTCGCAAAAAGGAAGAGAGTATCCCACAATGGGCAAAGGACTATATTGATCAAAATATCTTCTCCACAGAAGAACAATGGCAAGGTTTCTTAAAAGAGTTTGAGGGCGCGTATGGCAATATACTGACAAGATTGCAGAGTACCTACCCTCGATTGACATCCACAGACCTGCAAGTGATAGCCCTATATATATTAGGTATAGACAACTCAGATATCTGCCTACTGATGGGCGCTACCCAACGTACTATTTGGAGTAGAAGAATGCGCATCAAGAACCGCATAGGCTTGGGTGAGAAAGAGTCGCTTAATAAATGGTTGGAAGAGGAAGTGAAAAAAGGATAACTCTTCGCTAAAGGTATACTAAAGGTATAGCAAGGGTATACAAATTACAGAAACAAAAAACGACCTCGTGTGAGGTCGTTTTTTGTTATCAGTTAAGCGATTAAACGGTTACTTAGCGTAGCTGACAGCGCGTGTCTCGCGGATGACCGTGATGCGGATCTGTCCTGGGTAAGTCATCTCGTCTTGGATACGCTTCGCGATATCAAATGAGAGGAGCTCGGTGTCCTTATCACTGAGTTTGTCCGCCCCCACAATCACACGCAACTCGCGGCCTGCTTGCAGCGCGTAGGTCTTGGTGACACCTGGGTATGACATAGCGATGTTCTCCAAATCGTTCAAACGTTTCACATATGCCTCAACGATCTCGCGGCGTGCACCAGGACGAGCACCCGAGATAGCATCACACGCCAAGACGATAGGCGCAATGATAGACTCCATCTCACACTCCTCGTGGTGAGCACCTACCGCATTGCAGATATCGGGTTTCTCGCCATACTTCTCGCAGAGCTTCATACCCAATTGTGCGTGTGGCATCTCCATATCCTCGTCGCTGACCTTACCAATATCGTGAAGCAGACCCGCACGGCGTGCTTTCTTGACATTCAAGCCGAGTTCGGCAGCCATCGCCGCACAGAGGTTAGCCGTCTCGCGTGCGTGCATCAACAGGTTCTGACCATAACTAGAGCGGTACTTCATCTTACCAATGAGGCGGACAAGCTCTGGGTGCATGCCGTGGATACCCAGATCGATAGTGGTGCGCTTACCCGTCTCGATGATTTCCTCCTCGACTTGCTTAGTGACCTTAGCCACAACCTCCTCGATACGAGCAGGGTGGATACGGCCATCTTGCACCAATTGGTGGAGCGAGAGTCGAGCAATCTCACGACGCACAGGATCGAACGCAGACAGAGTGATTGCCTCTGGAGTGTCATCCACCACAATCTCGACACCCGTAGCGGCCTCCAAAGCACGGATATTACGTCCTTCGCGACCAATAATACGGCCCTTAACCTCGTCATTATCAATATGGAATACCGTAACAGCATTCTCCACCGTAGTCTCGGAAGCGATGCGCTGGATAGACTGGATGACAATCTTCTTGGCCTCTTTGTTGGCAGTGAGTCGCGCCTCGTCCATGGTGTCGTTGATATACGCCATAGCAGCGGTCTTGGCCTCGTCTTTGAGAGCGTCCACGAGTTGCTTCTTGGCCTCCTCAGCTGAGAGTCCAGAGATCTGCTCGAGTTGTTGCTCTGCCGCTTTCTGTAGGCGGTCAATCTCTTGGGTCTTATGCTCGAGCGCCTTTTGTTGATTCTCCAAGTTTTGGCGTTGCGTATTCAACTCATTTTGAGCGCGTTGCACCTCGCTTTGTTTTTGGTTGAGCTGTTGGTCGCGTTGTTGCACGCGTTGCTCTTGTTGATGGAGTTTCTGCTCAGCTTGACGCACATGATTCTCGTGCTCGAGCTTGAGCGCAATAAACTTCTCCTTGGCCTCGACAATTTTGTTTTTCTTGATTACTTCGGCCTCTTCTTCCGCCTTGCGGAGAATGCCAGATGCCGTATATCGGAAAATCAGATAGCAGATTCCTGCTCCAATTAACATTGCTAATATACCGACAAGTAAATTGACTAGTAACATAATAGTTATTCTTTAATGTTGTTTTGTAAAATATTGATTATCATTTGATTAAGTTCTTGCACTTTCTCCTCTATAGGTTGCAATCTGTGTGCGTGAGCATCTGCTTGCAGGTTTACTGCCATATCTAGTGCGACATACACCCAAATCTGCTCGGCGGAACTAGTGGGCAACTTCTGGCTATAACGACGATAGCGCTCGTTGATGACCTCAGCCGCATTGCGATAGAGCGCCTCGGTGTCCGCAGGGATATTCAGCGAGAGATGGTGTGCATCTAACTGCAGGGTGATATGTTGTTTTCGTTGTCCGCTCATAAGTATCACGCTTTCAGCGCCTCCAATGCACGATCAATCTGCGCAATGAGATTATTGATACGTTGTCGCACCTTATCTCGTTGTTCAGGATCGATAGTCTCAGCCAACAGAGCGTGGGCGGTTTCTAGGTGATTGTAATCAGCTTTCAATTTGACCAACTCGGCATGCGAGCGCATAATCTCGTCGCGCTGCTGCTCGTTCTCCGCCTGCAGGGTAAGCAGTTGCTGCTGCAAGGCCTGGTACTGGTGCAGCAAGGCACGCAGGTTGCTCTCGAGTATGGTCAAACTATCCACAGCGCAATAGACAGGAGATCTGATTAGAAACTATATCCTACGCCTAAGCCAAGAACGCCCTTAAACTGTACGCGCTCAGCCAAAACACCATCAGCGTCAGCAATCTTCACGCCATTGTAGTATTTCATTGATGTAGAGAGCGTTACATTGAGGCACTTAAGGAATTGGTAGGAGATGGCAGCATCCCAATCTACGTCGAAATTACCGAAGCGACGGTTGTTATCGCGGTAGCCGATGAAGTTGTTGTCAACATCAAACATCTCGGTCTTATCCCATGCGTATGGGGTGAACAATCCGACGGAAGTGATGATCTTGAGGTCTTTGTAGGTATAGTTGATGGCTCCCTTCAAGGTGAGACCCAACTCTGCTTTGACATTCTTATAGATCTTGTCATATGTACCCTCGGCGTTGGCTTCTTTGCTATATGACCAAGTGGCATACTTCTCTTGCATCGCTTGGCGAAGGCCACCATTTTCCAAAGCATACATATCAGCGTATTTCTCATTCATCGCATCGGTGACATACGCTGTGGTGATCTTACCTGCTACAGGAGAGAGATAAACGGAGAAGATGGAATTAGGTTTCCAGTCGATACCGACAGAGATATCGGTATAAGAAGGAGCTAAGAATTTGGAGATGATCAGGTCCTCTGCCTCGGTGCCGTCATAAGCACGACCGAGGTCCATCTGGCTCTTGAATCCCGCAGCGGCAGTCAAGAACCATGCCTTGTGGAATTGCCAACCCAACTTAGTCTTAAAGTCGATGACATCGCTAGACTTTTGGAATGGGTCATACTTCTGGTCAATATACGACAAACCATACTCCAGATTGAGATTGGTCTCCCATGAGATGTCGTTTTCGTTGAAGAGCAAACGCAATTTGCCGAATGCCACGCCATTGACGTTGTTGTTACCACCAGCAGACCAGTTCACAAGACCTGTAGCACTAGCATTTAATCCAACAACACCCGAGAAATCCCATGGAGAAGGTTTTTGCTCTGTCTCTTGGGCGATAACCATCGTTGCCAAGCAGAGTGCGAAAATGGAAAGTAAATATTTTTTCATTCTATTTGTTTATTATTGATTATTATTGTTATCTGGTTTAATATTGTGCCGCATCATACACTTGGTCAGCCACTTCGCTACCGACCAGTTTCTCAATCAAGCAGAATGCAAAATCGCTGCTAAGACCAGGTCCTTTGGCAGTGATGATATTCTTGGACTCGACCACCAGTCCATCGATATAGCTCTCGCCTAGATAGGATTCAAATCCAGGGTAGCATGTAGCCTGTTTGTCATGCAATATACCGAGTTGCCCCAAGACTGATGGTGCAGCGCAGATGGCAGCAATCATCTTATCTTGTGCATTGTGTTGCACCAGCAATTCGCACAAGTCTTTTTTATCTATTAGTCGTGTAGCACCTCCAGGCAAGATGAGCATCTCCGCATCAGAAAAATCTACATTTTCAAAGAGCGCATCAGCCTTCACTGCAATATTGTGTGCACCCAACACCAGTTCTAGTCCAGTGACCGAAATGGTAGTGAGGTGAATACCTGCTCGACGTAAGAGATCAATCGTTGTAATGGCCTCGATTTCCTCGAAACCATTGTCTAAGAAGATATAATTCATCGTATTAACATTTAGTTGATTTTGAAATTATAGATAATAGAACCTATTTGGTCTGAATCTCCCTCCGTAAATTTAGCTCGACGCGCAGCGGAAAGTGCCAACTGCTGTGTGTGTCGGTCGGAGATGGTGGTTCCGTCGCCCACCGTGGCCGTAACCACATTACCCGTCTTATCCACGCGAATGTTCACAATCACGCGTCCTTGCTGGTTGAAATCATCCGAAGGCTTAGGCAGACTCTTGACGTCGCGTCCTGCCAATTGCCATGTATTGCCACCCGATTCGCCAAATCCTTTGCCGACAGGATTGCCTTTTACCCCTGAGGAGCTGGTGCTCGCGTTATCGCCATTGCCTCCCTCCATGGTACCTGCATTGCCAAACAATGCCCCCAGCTTATTGGCTTTGTCGATAGCCTCTTGCTCTTTGGCACGTTGTTCCGCCAGGGCTTTCTCTTTGGCAACGCGCTCGGCCTCGGCTTTAGCCTCTGCCTCACGGCGTTGGCGAATCAGCTCTTCCTCCTGGGCCTTGCGGCGCGCATCTTCCTCGCGCTGTCTAGCCAATGCCAACGATTCCTCGTCATCTTGCACCATCAGGTCGTTGCTAGAGGGTTTTTCAGGCGCAGCAGGAGCAGGTATCTGCTCTACTTGGGTGATAGCATCCACTGGCATAGCGTCGGGCATACCGCCGCCATCATCTGCCGTACCAAAAGCCACTACAATACCCTCATCCTCCTCCAATATGGGAGCAGTCATCGACAACTTGAACAGCAGCAACAGCAGCAACAGCAGGCACACTACCGTACCCACCGATGCATATATATGAGAATCTATTCGTTTCACTTCTTCGTGGCAAGCACAATTTTCATCTTGTGTTGGTTAGCAATATCCAACACGTTCACTATATCGCGATAAGGAATGTCCTGGTCGGCATGCAAGGCCACATACATCGTGCTATCTTGCTGCTGCAAGGTGCACAAGTATGCTTCCAAGTCCTCGATATTAATCGCTACGGGAGTTTGTCTGCCCAGAGCCACATAGTAGTTGCCCAGATTATCGATACTCACCTTTGCCACCACCTGCTTGGTGTTGGTTTTGGCACGCGAGGTAGGCAGATTAATCTTTATATCATTAGGCGAAGACATCGTGCTAGCCATCACAAAAAATAGCAGCAGCAAGAAGATGAGGTCGGTCATCGACGACATCGCGAACATCGCCTCCACTTTATTTCGTCTTTTTATTGCCATAAATTGTCAACTATTTATGCAGGTTCGTTGAGCAAATCCATAAACTCCATGGTACGCGACTCCAACTGACGCACCACGCGGTCGATACGAGATACCAGCAGGTTGTAGGCAAACATCGCCAAGATACCTACAATCAAACCACCAACAGTGGTCACCATGGCTTGATACATACCCTCCGACAACGATGAGATTTCAATCACGCCACTCGCATTCTGAGCCATATTAAAAAAGGTCTGAATCATACCCAATACCGTTCCCAAGAAGCCCAACATCGGAGCACCCGCTGCGATGGTTGCCATCAGCACCAAGCCCTTCTCCAACTTGCTAACCTCCAAGTTACCAACATTCTCGATAGCCACCTGCACATCTTGCATTGGGCGACCAATACGGGTGATACCCTTCTCTATCATATGCGCAGAAGGGGTATCCTCCTTGCGGCAGAGCTTGATAGCAGAGTCAATCTTGCCATCTTTAATATAATCGCGAATGCGATTCATAAAGGTCTTATCTTCTTTGACCGCCTTGATTAGCACCACATAGCGCTCGATAAACAGATAAATAGCGAACGCCAACATCAATGCCAACACAATCATAATCCAACCACCGTACTCAGCCATGGTGAGCAAGTTGATCGAATTCTCGGTTACCATTTCTTCTACTACAGCCACTGTATCTTGCGCAGTGGTCATCATTGTGTCAATGTCAGATTGAATTTGAAAGAGCATATTTGTATTGTTTTATAGTTTCTTCTATTCCTAAATATAATGCATCCGCAATCAGCGCATGCCCTATGCTAACCTCGTCCACCCATGGAAAGGCAGTCACAAAGGCGTTCAAGTTTCGCAGATTCAGATCATGCCCCGCATTAAGCCCCAAGCCCAATTCACGTGCTTTCTCTGCAGCAGGACGATACATCGCAAGCGCCGCCTCTGGATTCTCGTCATACAACTCGGCATAAGGCCCCGTATAGAGCTCCACACGGTCAGCACCCGCCTTAGCGGCATATGCCACCATCTCCGCATCAGCATCCACAAACACCGATACACGAATACCCGCATTCTTAAACCGTTGAATGATTGCAGTCAGTTTGGCCAAGTGCGCTTGAGTATTCCAACCATGGTTACTGGTCAACTGATCGTGCGCATCTGGCACCAAGGTCACCTGTGCTGGTTTTACAGCCAACACCAAGTCCATAAACGCTGGTTCGGGGTTGCCTTCTATATTAAATTCTGTGGTCACAACATCTTTCAACACGTGCACATCAGCGCGAGTGATATGGCGCTCATCTGGACGTGGATGCACCGTAATTCCCTCTGCACCAAATCTTTCGCAGTCTTGAGCAAACTGCTCCACATTAGGCAGATTACCACCACGCGCATTGCGCAATGTTGCCACCTTGTTTATATTTACACTCAATCGGGTCATAATCGCTGCAAAGGTACAAAAAAAAATGCAGATACGCAAGAGTTTCTGCATTTTTTTCTTTCATTTATTTTTCTAATCTTCGCCCAAAAGGGATTTCCATTCATCCTATCTGGCCCTCAGGCTCAAACTGCTGCTGCAACTCGTCGAACCGCAGCACGGCATCCGAACCATACTTCCACATATGTTGCCGAATCTTCGACATAGGCTTATCTTCTCCCAACTTGGTTTTAGAATAGAACTTATCTGCATAGCAGATCAGTCGCTCTTCCAAGGTGCGTGGTGTATAGTCTTGCATAGGGATGGGTAATTGCTCACGCTCGATTTGCTCGATCGTTATTCCCGTGCCCGTATGTCGTTCTGCCACCGAAGCATGCTTCGACAAGCCCTCCTGACGCAGGATTTCGGCACCCAAATAACCATGCTCGATATACGCATGCGTGCCCATGCAATGAATCCTCGGAGCATCACAAAGCACCACTCCTATATCGTGCAGCATGGCTGCTTCCTCCACAAACACAGGATCCACTTCCCCCGACTCCATCCATTCAGGATGCATTTGCAAAATGGCCAAAGCACGATCGGCCACCTGACGCGAATGCGTCAATAATATATGCTTTAGTTCCTCGTTTCCTGCACAATACTTTGCTATAATCGCCTCGAAATCTATCATTTACCCCAATTCATCTTATCTTTGAGAGAACGCATAAAAGTCTGACCATCTATACGCACCAATTTGATCGTTCGCTGCGAGCGCTCGATATGCAACTGAATATCTTGGCTCAGCACCTGGCTACGTCCATCCACACTGAGCATATAGCTGCCATTACGGCTCAAAATCTTCACATCAATCTTACTGTCGTCCAACACCACCAATGGGCGGATATTCAAGCTATGAGTGGCCACAGGAGATAGAATAATCGCATTCACATGTGGGTCCAACAATGGGCCTCCCACACTCAGATTATATGCCGTTGATCCCGTTGGAGTGGCTATCAGCAAGCCGTCGGCTTTGTAGTTATGCAGAAACTCGCCATTCAAAGTCACCTCCACAGTAATCATACTGCTCAATCCCGATTTCAAGATGCCCACCTCGTTTAGCGCGTAGGGCGAAGCAATTTTGCCATCTTGCTGACAAGTCACCTCCAACATACGACGTTGCTCAATAGTATATTGGTTGTTTATCAATTGATCCAGCACCACATCTATATCATCCGTCTGTACCTCAGACAGATACCCCAAGTGTCCGCAGTTGATTCCCAAGATAGGAATATCCATATGTCCGACCAGCGAAGCCGTCGTCAAGAACGTACCATCACCACCCACCGACAAAGCAAAATCAATCGTTTCGCTAGCATGCGCCGAATAATCTTCTACGGAAGGAAACTCACGAGTAAATGCCTCCTGACGCAGTTCTTGCGATAGAACGATATTCACTCCTCGCTGTTGCAAAAACTCGATAATATGCTTCACCTCACGGATCGTGTGTGAACGAAGAGTATTTCCAAAAATAGCGATTGTCATAACTAATTAAGAATTTTGAGGCTATTTATTTTTCAACCCATTCAGCAGCGCTGCCGCATCCATACGCTTCTTACCAGGCATCTGCAATTCCAAGATATCGACATATCCATCCGCACAAGGCACTATGATATGTCCCTTTTGCTCTGCCTGTTGTGCCACAGCTACCTTATACACCTTCGCCCCCTTTAGCACCTCTGCCAACGGATGCGAAGCGGGCATTTCACTGATCCAAGCCGCTGGATATGGACTCAAGCCGCGCACATGATTGCGAATCTGCTCCGCTGTACGCGAGAAATCTATCGCACAAGTATCCTTAAAGATCTTGGGTGCAGGGCGCAATTCTATTGACTCGTCTTGAGGAATAGTCTGCACAGCAACTCCCTGATTCTCTGCATCGATAATCGCATCCACAGTACGTGTCACCAATCCTGATCCCATCATCATCAGTCGGTCATGCACCGAACCTACATTCTCGTCATCGGCTATTGAGATACGCTCTTGCAAGATGATATTACCCGTATCAATCTCATGCTGCAGCATGAAGGTTGTCGCACCTGTCTCAGTGTCACCATTCATCACTGCCCAGTTGATAGGTGCAGCACCGCGATATTGAGGCAACAACGAAGCATGCAAGTTAAATGTACCCAAACGAGGCATATTCCACACCACTTCGGGCAACATTCTAAACGCAACAACAATCTGCAAATCTGCTTGATACGAGCGCAATTCTTCTAAAAACGCCTCATCTTTCAATCGCTCGGGTTGCAACACGGGTAACCCTACTGACAAAGCATATTGTTTTACCGCAGAATACTGCAACTGATGCCCACGACCTGCAGGTTTATCAGGCATTGTTACCACAGCCACCACATGATAGCCACCTTCTACCAACGCACGCAAACTCTCCACCGCAAAATCGGGCGTGCCCATATAAATGATACGTATTGATTGCTTGTCCATCTCTCTAAACATTATACACTATACTACCTGAACGTATGGGAAAATCCAATACTGATCAGTTCCTTAAACTGTAACTTATTTCTTTGTCCATCAGCCAGTTCAACAGTGCTATCATAGCGCGGATGAAGCATCAGTTTGGCCGACAAATAACGATTGATGATAAAGTCCACATCCAACTCCAACTCGGTTTCCACTCGCTTGTAGTTGGTAAAGAAATAAAAGTTTGCATCCACCACAATCTCGCGCACTGGTCGCCATCTCCAATCCACGCGTATCGAACTACCCAACTCATTCAGCATATTCTTCCCCTCCTCGATACCATATTCCGTCACATTCACCATACCGCTTTCCGCCTTCGAGGCATATACCAACTTATACGTAGCAGGCGAGATATTCACGCTCAAACCCTTGATTGGTTTATAGTCGGCACCCACACCCAATGTAAATCGTATTGGTGTGAAGAAACCAGTCGATAACTCTTTTGTATTCGCACGCCAGTTATTCCACAAGTTGGTACGAAACTCCCCTATCGCAGACACATACCAATGTTCATGTACCTGATAACCCAATTTACTATTGATTCGGAACACATCGTCTGTGGTATTCACCTTACGCAGCGAGTCACCACTCACCGTACTAAAACCTGCACGCCACTCGCCATTATTCTCCCACAAGACATTCTCACCCTTATATCTGATATATCCTTTAGCGCTTGCTAACATCGAGAACGAGTTGCTGGCTCCTTGATACCAATTATTAGTGGCATAGTTTTGCGTGATTTGCAATGAGGTATTCAGTTCATATCGCCATGGTGTGGACATATTACGCACCGCACGCTCACGATCCAAACGATCTGCCTCCACGTCTTTCACCAATGCTTTCCGCACGCGCCCATGCCCTATCTCTACTTGTTTCAAACGATCAGGATCACTCATCGACACATACATATCCACATGGTTATGAGTAATATACCTGCGAGCATTACGACGTATCATAGCGATACTTCCCGCATCCTCTTTCGTAGTATCCATTAGCGAAGGAAACACCTCTGGAACGTACATCAACGGCATACACAGTGGGTGCGGATAACGCTCCCATACTGTGTCGTTGGCATGCAGTTCCATACTCTGTTTCGCCACCAACCCCAACAATATCGCATCCTCATCGAACGCGCTACCCAACAGCGTATCCAGCGACACCGTAGGCAAAAATATCGTCTTCACAGTATCTTCCACCTGTGTTTCTACGTTTGCCTCATTGACCTGCCCCAACACAGCAGACAGATTCACCATCGATAGCCACAATATGATGCCAATCTTTCTCAAGACAACGCAGGACGTTTATAGGCGCGAATAATCAGATAAATACCCCAAATCACAAATGGCAACGACAACACTTGTCCCATATTCAGCACATGCCCTGCCTCAAACAGTTCTTGGTCGTTTTTGATAAACTCCAACATAAAGCGGGTGAAGAAGATAATTTCTAGGAACACGCCCAACAGCAGTCCCTCGCGCTTGTATGCTTTTCCTTTCCAATACATGAGCCATGTTACCACAAATGCCACGATGCAATACAACATCTCATAGATCTGCGTAGGGTGACAAGGCACCGTCTGACCGTCACGCACAAAGATAAAGCCCCAAGGTAGGTCGGTTGGCGTGCCATAGATCTCCGAGTTCATCAGGTTGCCCAAACGAATCAAAGTGGCTGTCACACACACACCTACCACCAAACGATCCATAATCCACAACAGCGAAGTATGGAACTTGGGCTCCTTAGAAAACACCTTCTTATTCAGCAACCATGCTGCTGTCAACAAACCAAACGCACCACCGTGACTTGACAAACCACCTTCCCAAATCTTGAGAAGTTTAAATGGATGTTCTATATAAGGGTTGCGATAGTTGATAGTCCAACCAAAGATTTGCACAGGTTCAGTAGAAATGCCCATGTATTGGCAATAGGCTTTCATACCTGGCAATGTCACATCATGCCATTCGTAGAACCAACAGTGGCCGACACGGGCACCAATAATCAGACCGATAACCATCCACATAAACAGTTTGTCGGTCCAATCGGTTGGGCAATTCTCG
>JAEIGA010012275.1_pt1 | contig 12996 bp, 15 predicted proteins | sample 9270691 | NCBI WGS metagenome assembly JAEIGA01 (sample SAMN17057246, study PRJNA624740) | gut metagenome | biome: biome; isolation source: fecal sample | host: Bos grunniens | place: China: Xizang | collected 2019 | reverse complement strand
GATTGTTTCTACTCATAGATGGTCTTTTGGATTAGGTCAGGTATCACATTTTTTGGAGGAGGTAATTTCAATGCAGGACAATTTAAAGGGATGTGCAAGATTTACCTCATTTGACTATGATGAACTCTATCTTGTAGTAGATGAATACGGTCACATTGATGTAATCATTAAGGACGGCATTGCCAACTATAATGGTCGTGTTGAATTCAAGTTCCAGATAGACCAATCATACCTTCCAGAACTGATTGACCAGTTGAAGAAATTCATCGAGACTAATCGCTGAATTCCTGTTTCACGAGCATTTTAATTATATAACCATATGGCACTTGAATTTGGCCCTTTAAAGCGCGATGAACTTCGTCAGGCGGCAGAACTGGCTGCTCGGGCATATAGCGATTACGAGTATTTTACAACCTGGTTTCCGGACCCGGAGGAACGGGCCAGGGTGGAAATCTCTGTTATCTGGCATGCATATAAGACCAACTTCCGACGGGTTCAGCAACTCTCAGCCAAATTGGATGGAAAAATTGTTGCGACTGCTGAACTCAATGCTCCGGATTACAAGGACCCTTCAGTCCTGTCCTATGTCCTGCACGGCTGGCTCAGCGTATATAGGACAGCGGACAAGAAGCGTATTGATGATTGGATTGCCATGGATGCTGCAGCAGGTGAGCCATGTCACGATTACCAGAAAACAGGCCCAGGAATCTGGTATCTCAGTTCACTGACAGTAGATCCCAATATGCAGGGCATCGGCCTTGGAACTAAGCTGATTGAGTACTTGGAAAATTATATCCGCGAGCGTGGCGGAAAGCAGATCGTGTTCTATACCAACTCAGAGAAAAATCTGAACTTCTATCTCAAGCGTGGATATGAGATATTTGACGAACGGGTATTTGAATACAACAATCACAAGATGGGAAGCTGGAGCCTGAAGAAGGTTCTCGTATAAACAATCATATTTCTGCATATTTGGAGAAGTATTCGTGATTTCTTGCGTTATTGTATGTGAACGACAAATTTGATATATGAAAGATATTCTAATTAAGGCCATCAAGTGGCTGTTGCCTCTGTTGGGCATTTCTGTAATTGATTCGTGTGATATGAGAGATGAGTACGGTTGTCCTCACTCTGACTTTGAGGCAAAGGGTGCTGTGACTGACGAAGATGGCAAGGGAATTCAGGGAATTCGCGTTGTGATCAGTGCCAGATATCCTGCCCCCTACACCGGCGATCCGATTACAGACACTTTATGGACAAGTCATAATGGAGAATATAATTCAGCTTATGCAGAATTCGCTTATATGGACAGTGTCAAACTCGAGTTTGAGGATGTCGACGGCCAGGAGAATGGCGGCGAATTCCAGAAGATCAGCGTCGAAGTTCCAGTCTTTCAGGTAAGAGAAGGTGACGGAAACTGGTATGGTGGAGCTTATGAGGCTGGAGCCAATGTAACAATGCTCAAAAAGTAAAAGTATGTCAGGATTATCCATTAAGCAGAGAATTGCACTGGAGCTGCAGCGTCAGCTGGTGCTGGACAATGTAGAGAAGCATCCGCTCAGACAGCTGTTCTGGGAGAGCACGCTGCGTTGCAACATGAAATGCCGCCATTGCGGAAGCGACTGCAAAGTGTCGTCTCTTCATCCGGACATGCCGTTTGAGGACTTCGCAAAGGTGCTTGGAAGAATCAAGGAGAAGTATGACTCCCATAAGATAATGGTCATCATCACTGGTGGCGAGCCATTGATGAGAAAGGACATCGAGCAGTGCGGAAAAGCCATATATGACATGGAGTTCCCTTGGGGAATCGTTTCCAACGGCTTGTTGATGACCCCGAAAAAGATCGAAGGCCTCCTCCGTGCCGGACTTCATTCTGCAACCATCAGTCTTGACGGCTTCCAGGAAGATCACGAATGGATGAGAGGAATACAAGGCAGTTTCAAGAATGCTTCGGAGGCAATCCGTATTCTTGCAAATGAACCGTCAATCAAGTTCGATGTCGTTACTTGCGTGAACAACCGCAACTATGAGTCACTTCCTCAGTTCAAGGAATATCTCATATCGCTCGGACTGAAGTCATGGCGTCTTTTTACAGTGTTCCCGGTAGGTCGTGCAGCCCAGGATCCGGAACTGCAGCTCAGCAACGAACGCTTCCGCGGTCTTATGGAGTTCATCAAGCAGACAAGAAAGGAAGGCCGCATAATGGCAAGCTACGGCTGCGAGGGCTTCCTTGGGGAATATGAAGGTCAGGTGCGAGACCATCTGTTCACCTGCCAGGCCGGTCTTTCCATCAGTTCAGTGATGATAGACGGTGCCATATCAGCCTGCGCCAGCATACGAAGCGACCTGGCACAGGGCAACATCTACAACGATGATTTCATAGATATATGGGAAAATCGCTATCAGCCATATCGCGACCGTTCTTGGATGAAGACGGGCGAATGTGCCGAATGTAAATACTTCCGTTACTGCCAAGGCAACGGAATGCATCTACGAGACGAGAACGGTGACCTGATTTTGTGCCACCTTAAAAGATTGTAGATTATCAGCGTTTTGGAGTCATCTTGATGACGAGGTCCACAGGCTGCCTGGTATTGACTTTCTGAGTTTGAGATTCGTAGGAGCCGTTTAACTCACCATCGACATCATTGCATTCAATGATATATCCCCTTGGGGTTTGATCCATTGGACCGTTCAGATCGAAATATCCATCAGAAGCTGTAAATCCTGTTGCATCATATGGATAACCTTTGAGATTTTCATCGGTAGGTACCACTCTGACCTTTATACCTTCGACAGGCTGTTCTGTTTCAGCATCGACAACGCGGCCAGTAAGGCCAAATTGGGGATTGTATGTGTCGTAGCCAACACCATAACATGCAGTTACAATTGTTGTACAGCCTAAAAGCGCAAGAATTCGTCCGAAATACTTAACAATAAAATTTCTCATAACCCGATGTTTTGAGGAAAGATGACTATTGTTTGAAATTCGTTGCAATTTAGTAAAATAAAATAGGAAAATATATCACTATGAAAAGAATACTTCTTCTGGCAATCCTCGCTGCCATCACTTCACTGTCTGTCAGTGCCCAGTCAAAGATTTATAAAGGTTTTGTCGAAGGTGGATATGGAGCCTTTGTGGGAAGCAAGACCGGCAGTGCATTGTCATTCACCACTTCGCACGGAAAGATTTTCGGTCCTGTGTTTGTCGGAGCAGGTATTGGTCTTGAGCATATGTGGATCAAGAACGAAAGTTATGTTGAAGGCTACATCTCCGAAAGCGGATGGGACGGCTGGAAAGGTGTGAAGAGATTCACAGGTGTAAGTGTCCCGGTCTTTGTAAATGTCAAAGGTATATGGGATAAGAAGAAGGTATCTCCGACATTTGATGTGAAGTGCGGCTTGAGCATTGGAGAGGCATTGGGATTATTAGGAGAAGTCGGAGCAGGATGCAGATTTGATCTGGGAAAGACAGCGCTTCTGACAACAGCCTTCATCAAGAGTGTCAATGAGCCGGAAAATATGGTGACAGATGATCCACCTTTCCTGGATGAAAGGTTCACTCTGGCCGGCTTCAAAATCGCTTGGGAATTTTAGGGCGGCACTACCCTATTTGCACAGTAACAGGTAACCTTCTAAACAGCTATATACTTATACAGTCATCCCCGGTTTGACCGGGGATCTTGCATATAAATAGTACCACTGTGTCATTATTAAGTGCAAAATCGACACAGAGGTATTCGATATACACATATATAACGACAGGTTAACAACTACTGTGTCATATTTATTCACCAAAACGACACAGTAGAAGCAATCCAGTTCGCGACGCAGGGAAAATGACAGAAAAAGCTGCGTCGCGACAGGGAATATGGCAGTTTCGTGAGTTATGGTGCAGCGATGCAGGGAAAATGACAGAAAAAGCTGCGTCGGCAGGGTGGTTCGAAAATTTTTTATCAAAATTTTGCAAATAATTATTGTTTTTCAATAAATATGTATATATTCGCATATCGAAAAACAATAAATACTTATCGTTTATGAAACTTAACAAAGGGACGCAAAGGCGTACAATTGTCTATTTTTCAATCATCACTCTGATGATGTTGTTTACAAGCATATTCCTGACGAATGAACTTAAGTCGGGACTGGCTCGTGTAAACTGGAGAAACGCTCCAGGCAATGTGACTATTGGTGAGATGACCACTCACTGGGCACACTACTCTATCAGGCCGGAAGATGAGAGCTTGAGTTATACTATCGCCTCTGACGCAAATGGAAATCCGACTGTAAAGGGTATGCCGACACAGCTGTTTGTCTATGGAGTCGGAGAGGACTTCGAAATTCCTGAACATTGGGCATTCAAGGCAAGCGACGCGATGCGTATCGCAGGTTATATCTTCACAATACTTCTTATGCTGTGCTTTATCGGTATCTTGGTAAATGTCGTCAGAGGATTTAAGAACGAATTGTATTTCACCAGGATGCAGGTTGTATTGCTGAGATGGAGTGCCCTGTTCTGTTTCATATCGACAATAGCGACTGAGCTCTGCTCTAAATTCAATATGCTGGCTATCGGACAGATGTATGGAAAATCATCAAGCATAAAGCTGGCCGTCGCATATCAGATTGAGATACAGCAGATTATCATTCCATTCCTGCTGCTGATGTTCGCTGAAATCATCAACATAGCAATGCAGCTTAACAAAGAAGAATCAATGACCATCTAATATAGAACACCCATGAAAAACAATATGGACAACAAGAAAAAGGTAAAACGAATTATAAATATATTCAGTGCTGCATGGTCGACAGTTCTGTTGCTGATTGTTATATTCTTGAGGACGACCACAGAGATTCCTGGCTTCCTGCTCTATGGCTGTATGGGAGCATGCCATGTGGCAGGTCTGCTTGCTCTCCAGAAAGCGATGGAGGGTGGCAAGCTGAAGGATGCTCTTGAAGAGGTGAACAGAGAATGTGAGGAAGAGGAGGAGAACAAGCCTGCTTCGGAAGAGAAGCCTGACTTCTTCAGTCTTGCTGTGATAGCGTTGTTCGCATTCATTTACTCGATCTGCACCCTTGGAGAAATCGGACAGACAGTGATAAAAAATCTGTCGGAAGGCTCCACAATAAAGGATATGCTGCCTCAGTGCATAAGTGCCCTGACTCTCTTGATCTGCTGCGTCTTTATCGCCATCATATTGTTTAATGTGGCGAAGAAACGCATATTCGACAGACGCAACTCAATCTGTATCTATGGCGTCGGAGCCACCGTCATTTTCGGAAAAATATTACAGAACTGGCTGTATGACAACGCTGCACTGACGGAAAGTGACACAACTGTATATTACTCATTATTAGGCATTTTGATCATTTTCTTCGGCAGACTTTTCGACATAGCCGTAAAGATGAAGAATGAGCAGGATCTTACAATCTAAGGAGGAAGGAGTTATGCCTATTATAGTAAATGTAGATGTAATGCTGGCCAAGAGGAAGATGGCTTCCGGAGAGTTGGCGGAGAAGATCGGAATCACTGCGGCCAATATGTCCATCCTCAAGACAGGCAAGGCCAAGGCTATCCGCTTCTCTACACTGAGTGCCATATGTAAGGCTCTTGACTGTCAGCCGGGCGACATCCTCGAATATCGTCCTGGCCCGGATGACGAAAACGACGACGAATAGACTGAACATATATCCCCATAATAAATGAAACGAATATTGACAATTCTCCTGAGCCTCGGCCCTCTTTTTGCAGTGGCTCAGGAGCCTTATATCATAGGCGGCTACCTTCTCGACTGAAATAGTATATTCGCGTGACTTTTACGTCATACTGTAAAACATGATTTTATGAAAAGACAGATTCTTTGTATTTGTGTCGGATTGGTTGCCGGATGCTTGGGAGCGTTTGCTCAAGGCAGAGATTATGAGAGACTTTGCAATGAGATAGAGGCAAGTGTCGGTATTCAGGTTTCACCGAATATGAACAGCGGGGCTTATCTGCGTACAGACCTGTCATATGGATATTTCTTCCTTAATGGGATAGGTGTCAGAGCCGGTGCGACTTACGCAGCTGACATGTTGGACCTCGGAGAAGCTGCCGGCGTGCCGATAGCTTTCGCCTGGAAGACATACAATATTGACAAGTCATATCCGGATGACACTTTTGATGAGGAGGAATATAACTATATGCTGAATCACAGTTATGACGATTATGTCAGGCAGGAGATCGCTTCGGGTGTCGCAGGATTTCTGACCCGTATTGCAAGCTGTGTGGAGGTGGACGCCGGTGTGACTCCCGGCTATCTGTGGGGCAGGAGTGCTGACTCGTTCTATATGACAGGTGATTTGGGTATGAGGACTACATGGAGCATCGGTCCCGTCAATCTGAGCATTAAGCCGGCGATGCACTATCTGCTCACCCAGAATATAAATATGGGCAAATACCAGAAGAAACTTAGCCCGGCAGAGAGATGGCAGATCTCAGTAATGTTCGGACTCAGCATTATGCTCTAAACATTAAGGAATGACTATATTTTCAAAAATACGATTGTCCTGGCAGTATGGTAAGATCATCTATATCATATCTGCCTTATTGACTTTGGTGATGTCTGCATTTGTGGCACTCAAGCCGACCTTGATACCAGCCTACATCATCATGAAACTGTTGAGCATTCCGATCATTTTCTACTTATATTCAAATCTGTCGAAGAAACCGGAGATGTATTTCTATCTGAATCTTGGAATCAGCCGCAACGAGTACTACTTCATTCCGTTTGTTGTAGAGTTCATAGCGTTTGTCCTGATGATGATCTTAATTGGAACAATAGGCTATGCAATACGATAACAGACTCCTTGTAGACAGTGTCCACCTCGAGTTCGGACAGCTCCAGGTCCTGCAGAGTGCGTTCATAACAGCACAGACCGGCAGGGTCACTGGCGTCCTCGGCAGAAATGGCTGCGGCAAATCCTGCCTCTTCAAATCGATAATGGGAGGAATAAAGCCTCAGAATATATTCATACGCTTCAATGACGAACCAGACACCGACTACACGCATATAGGGAAAAGGGTGAAATACCTCCCGCAGAACACATTCATCCCTCCTAAGATGACCCTCGGCGAGGCATTTGAAATATATGGAGTCGATTACGACGGACTCGTAGGCTTCGACCCGAAATTCCACACAATGCAGCGAAGAGAATCGAGAGAACTGTCCGGAGGCGAAGTGCGAATCGCAGAAATGTACCTGATACTGAACTCAGAGGCGGAATTCTGCATATTGGACGAGCCCTTCTCGAATGTGGCCCCTAAATATGTGGAAAAGATGCAGGAACTCATCCGTCAGCACAAAGACCGCAAGGGAATAATCATCTCCGACCATATGTACGAATCCGTGATCGGCATAACAGACGACCTGTACCTCCTTCGCGACGGCTACACCTTCCCTATTAAATCCCGGGAGGACCTGATTCATCACGGATATATATTAAGATAAAGCCTATGTCCAGACTATCAAACATCTTATTCATATTCATACTGTCGTTCTGCGTCGGCTCCTGCATGCACACAAGTGACGCAGGAAGGATTCTTGACAGTGCCGAGGCACATCTCGAAATGCACCCAGACAGTGCATTTGTGACTTTGGACTCTCTGGACAGGCGTCATTTGAATACACCCGAGCTGCGTGCCCGTCACGCCCTGCTGTACTCAATTGCCCTCGAGAAATGCGGTATCTCCATGATGAATGACAGTATCATCAACATTGCAGTTGACTACTACAGCAGCAAGGGAGAAGAGGAAAAGAAGGAGGAGGCACTTCAATGGCGAAAGAGGATCCTCGAACACGCAGGCAGCGTCTCGGCAACTGACACACTTCAAAGACAGAATTCGAGGATAATACAGGAGAGATATGCCGACAAGCTGGAGCTTGTCGAGAAACGCAGGCAGGCTTGGGCCATTGTCTTGATAGCATTATGTGCCCTGTCATTCTGCATAGTGATTATCAGGAGATATGCGTACAGGCTGAAGCAGAAACCGGACGACGAGGCAATGGAACTGATAAGACAGAGACTTTCCGTACTGGATAAGGTGCTCGCTTCACACATCTCGTCTGACGACAAGGCCTACAGGATCTCAGAGGAAGAGATCGAAAACCTGATCTCGGACAGGGAATCGTTTCTGATCTCCACAAAAGTCGTCTTCAGGGAAAATCATCCTAAGTTCATCTCCATTCTCGAACAGAAGGGACTTAGCGACTGGGAAATCGGCTATTGCTGTCTCTTTACTCTTGGCTTAAAAGGCAAGGAAGTCGGAGAGTTCATTCAGAAGAAGCGTCACTACATAATCAGCAGCGAGATCCGTAAGAAACTCGGGCTCGGAGAGCACGACACGAACATAGGGATCTGGCTCAGAGCTCTGCTTTCGGAGACGGAGAGTGTGTAAAAGTGGCGATGTAAGACTCCGGGGTTCAGGAACTTCGTCACATTTTTACAAGTAGCTAATTACCAATATATTACATTAACATACTTTTATATATAAAATATAAATGTAAAACTTTCCTTCTATAAATTTGTAACAAAACAGATACATATATGACAGGAAAGTGTTTCAAAAAATGTAACATCATCACCTCGCTTGTCGTCCTCGCCATCGCGACAGCGACCTACCTTCTGACCATTGAGCCGACCGTCTCTTTCTGGGACTGCGGCGAGTTCATTGCATCATCATACAGACTTGAAGTCGGCCATCCTCCGGGAAATCCGACCTGGCAGATCTTTGCCAAGTTTTTCACAATTTTTGTCGGTCCGGAACAGGCGGCAGCTGCAATCAATGCCTTCAGCGCCGTCTGCTCGGCATTGACTATATACTTTCTGTATCTGACCATTGTGTTCTTTGCAGGAAGGCTGACAGGACAAAAGGAGTACAAGGTTTCGGACATTATAACCATCTGCGGATCGGGAGCAGTGGGTGCACTCGCCTACTGCTTCAGCGACACCTTCTGGTTCTCAGCCGTAGAGGCTGAGGTATATTCATTATCCTCTTTATTTACGGCTGTTTCATTCTGGGCAATGACCAGGTGGTATGACCAGGCTGACCAGCCTCATGCCAACAGGTGGATTGTACTTATATGCCTTCTTATGGGCCTCTCGATCGGAGTACACCTTCTCAATCTGCTCAGTATTCCTGCCATTGTGTTCATGTATTTCTACCGTATCCGCGAAAACGGCATATATTCATTGAAGGAGCTCTGCGGCATATTCATGATCTCCTGTCTTATCCTCGCCGCCATACTTTTCGGCATCATTCCGCTTCTGCCGAAAGCGGCTGCATATACCGACCTTCTTTTTGTGAATGTCTTCGGGCTGCCGTTCAACAGTGGAGCTGTCACCTTTATGGTCATTCTGTTTGCAGGACTCTTCTGGGGCCTGTTCCGCAGTCTTAAAAATGAAAATATAGTGGCCAACACCGTTCTTCTGTGCATCACAACCATAATCATCGGCTTTTCATTATATGCGACTGTAATCATTCGTTCTAACACCAACACACCGATGAATGAGAACAAGCCGGACAATCCATTTACCCTGATGAGTTATCTTGGACGCGACCAGTACCCTAAGGGGCCGATCATATATGGTGAATACTTCGGTGCCGACTATGATATTGTCGAAAAGGATTATTGGGCAAGAATGGGCGAAAGATATGTGAAAGGCAACAGTATCGATGTCGTATATACACCAGAATCGAAGATGCTGTTTCCAAGAATGTGGGAAAACAGAGATGAGTCATATTTAGAAATATACAGAAGTTATATAGGCAATAAAGGAGTGAAGGTACCCGGCTGCGATGAGTTGAAGCCAACTTTCTTGCAGAATCTAATATTCTTCTTTGACTATCAGGTCAACTGGATGTACTGGAGGTACTTCCTCTGGAACTTTGCAGGCCGTCAGAATGAGATTCACAGCCCTGTTCCCGGAGATATATTCAAGGGCAACTGGGAGTGCGGAATAGGATTCATAGACAGAATCAGGCTGGGTGACCAGTCGGACGCTCCGGCTTATCTGGCAGAAAACAAGGGAAAGAATCATTATTATATGCTGCCTCTGGTGCTGGGTCTCATCGGGCTGGCCATGCAGTACTCAAGGGACAAAAGAGGCTGCTGGCTCAACTTCCTGATGTTCTTTATGACGGGAATAGCCATAGTCATCTATCTCAACCAATCCCCGTTCCAGGTACGAGAGAGAGATTATGCCTATGCAGGATCCTTCTATTTCTTCAGTGCATGGATAGGATTAGGCTGCATCGCATGTATTGAGAAGGCATATAAGTTCATTCACGATGAGCAGAAGAGGAAGTGGGTGGCTGCTGCAGGAGTCTGCTGTTGTCTGGGCATACCGGCACTTATGGCAGCCGAGAACTGGGACGACCACGACAGGAGCAACAGATACACAGCACGCGAACTGGCTTTCAACTATCTCAGAGGAGTCGGAGAAAACGGTATTCTCGTGACTCACGGCGACAACGACACCTTCCCTCTCTGGTATGCTCAGGAGGTGGAGGGATTCCGTACAGATGTACGCATCGTAAACACTTCCCTTCTTGGAGCTGACTGGCACATCGACCAGATGAAATATGCTTCGAACGAGTCAGCCCCGCTGGATCTGAGCGTAGGCAAGGAACAATATATACAAGGTGAAAATGAATTGGTGCTGATATATGACACTCGTGATTCCGTATATCCGTTGGCGGATGTGATGAAAGTGTTCCGCCACCCTGGCGCGAAGCTGCCGTTGACCAACGGCGAGTATGCAGATTACATCGTGTCAAGGAAGTTCAGTATCCCTGTAAACAAGGAGAATGTCATAAAATATGGTATTCTGGATGAGAAATATGCGGACATGATTCCGTCAGAAATCGTTTTGACTATTCCGAAGGACAAGGATGCAATTACAAAACCGGAGCTGTTCCTGCTCGATCTCCTGTCAAACTACCAATGGGACAGGCCTCTGAATTTCCTCAGTGCAGGTGGAGATCTGAAGGTCGGCATCAAGGATTACCTGATGTATGACGGCTTCACCTATCGCTTTGTACCGATAAAAAACAGGACTGACAGGTCAGAGACTGGCTTCACCGACACAGATGAGCTTTATTATAAGATGACATCCGTATATACTTGGGACAGCCTTAAGAGAACTGATTGGTTTGTTGACTATCAGAATCTTTACACCTTCACAGGGGTAATGTCGCAGCGTGGAATATTCGCAACGGTGGCAATGGAAATGATTGAAGCAGGAGAATATGAGAGGGCTGTAGAAATCCTGGACAGATGTCAGGAGGTAATCCCGGTAGAGAACTTTCCTCTCGACACAGTCCTCTACGGATTCAGCAACGAAAAAGATCTGGCGGCAATGATAGAGGCATACTATCTTGCAGGAGCTCCTGAAAAAGCTTCAGTTTTATGCACTGCAATGTCCGATCAGCTTCTGTACTCCTGCGAATTCTTCCTCTATCACTACGAATTTGCAGAAGACTACTTTGACACCTGCTACACTCTCCTGTCTGTCCTCTGCTCGGTCGCAGATGAGTACGGAGACACTGCCCTAGCCTCTTCTATCAGGGACAGATTCAACAATTTATTGGAGTAAAATTAGAAATTTCGTTAATTAACTAAGATTTTAGTTGGAATATTAAATTATTAGTTTTATGTTTGCATCGGGAAGTTCGGGAAACCGTACTTTCCGATGTTTGTTGAATCTGAAAATATATAAATATAATGGGAGAGACATTGAAGAAAAGACCTCAGGAACTTACTAAAGCTGAGCTTGAAATAATGCAGGTAATCTGGCAGAAGGAGAAGGTGTTGGTACACGATGTTCTTGCAGAACTTCCTGATCCTAAACCGGCATATAACACCGTGTCGACAATAGTGCGTATCCTTGAGAACAAGGGTTTCGTGTCACATAAGGCATATGGAAGAACCTACGAGTACTTCCCTGTCGTGGCAAAGGAAGAGTACACCAATGCATATATGCGTACAGTACTCGACAATTTCTTTGACGGTTCTGTCAGCAGACTGGTGAACTTTTTCTCTGCACAGAAGTCAATCTCTCTTGAGGAGACAGATGAGATCCTCAAGATCTTGAACGGAGACAAATAAGTATATAATCCCCTACTCTGATGTCAGCACTCGGTTTCATAGTTGAATCATTGATCTGCAGTGGACTATTCCTTGTCGTGTACCGCTGGATGTTGGCCAAGAAGGTCAGCTTCAGACTCTGCCGTGCATATATAGTAGTCAGCATGCTGCTCTCTGTAATAATTCCGCTTATGGAGGTCCCTATATATCCGTCTGAAAATGCAGCGGCCTTCAACGAATGGACTCTTTTCAGTTTTGATGACTTCGGAATGGCAGCAGAGGATGTAGAGGAAGGTGCCGCTCAAAGTCAGAGTGCAGACGGTGAGACAGCGTTGACGGCTGAAGTTGCTGCCGCAAAGACATTCAGGGCCACCAACCTCAAGCTGATACTTACGATCCTATATTCATTGATCGGCCTTATATCCCTTGCCCTGCTTGCACATAATATCATAAAGATATACATGCTTCGCGGAAGGTCGGTTCTGACATATGAAAAGGATTACACCCTCGCCGAGCATGAGGACATAAAGACTCCATTCTCATTTATCAAGACCATATTCCTTGGCTTCAACTATGAACCTCAGGAGCGTCGTCAGATCCTCACGCATGAAGCAAGCCATGTGCGTCACAGACACTCATACGAGCGACTTTTCCTGTCGGTACTCCGTTCTGTATTCTGGTTCAATCCATTCTTCTGGATGGCGGAGAAGGACCTGGAGGAAGTGCAGGAGTGGGAGGCGGACAAGGATGTGCTTGACGAAGGATGGAATCTGAAAACATATAGAACAACCATATTCAAACAACTCTTTGGTTATAATCCGGATATTACCTGTGGGTTGAATCATTCATTGACAAAACAAAGATTCAT
>JAEIGA010012274.1_pt1 | contig 12997 bp, 17 predicted proteins | sample 9270691 | NCBI WGS metagenome assembly JAEIGA01 (sample SAMN17057246, study PRJNA624740) | gut metagenome | biome: biome; isolation source: fecal sample | host: Bos grunniens | place: China: Xizang | collected 2019 | reverse complement strand
TGAATACTTAATAAAAAACCCAATATAAGACCCCCCACTTGGCACACTTCTTGCTTGTGGGAGGTCTTAGATCTGCCTTACCTATCTATCATGATTATAACACCGACATATTATCTTGTCAATACTGCGATCCTTTATAAATATAATCACCAACATAATCTGCTATGACGTTAGCTGCAGTATTGCTGCTTGGTAGCAGCATGTCCGCGATCAGATCCGCCACTGTGACACGGCTGCCGGTTGTGAGATTATTTCCGGATCCGCCGGCCTGTGCCGAAGATCTTACAAGGAGTTTACTTCCGAGAGCCTTAGTGTATGTTGCAGCAAGGATCGCCGTCATAACTTTAGCTGTGGAGGCCGTTGAGATCTGTTCTCTGTGGTTTTTAGTTGAGACAATATCAACTCTGGAACTGCCATCAGCCATTACGCCGGCGCAATAGTTATCACAATCTTCCACGGTTATAGTAACCGGCTGGCCCAGTACAGACTGCATTGTTCTGTCAAGCAGCTGTTTCATCGCGGTAAATCTTGCTTCTGTTGACGCGCATTTCAGGACAGCACCTACGAGCCTTGTTCCTGTTTCCTTATGTCTGGCCACAGTAATAAGATTACAGATAATCGGTGAAGTCTCCAGGTATCCTGTTTTAGTGAATATTACATCATAGCCTTCCAGTGCTTCGAAATCTGTTGAATTATCAATCGACTTGCTGGTATCGCCGTCATATATAACAGTTGCACGTCTTGATGAAATGCGTGTGAGACTGTCAATACATGACGCAAATGCGCCGAGCCTACAAAGATCATAAGCAGAAGTCAGGTTGTCTCTGGATATTCCATTAGCGTCAGCATAAATAGTATCAGCAAGCCCAAGCCTGGTACACATCTTGTTCATCTCTTCCACAAAATACGTCCTGTTATCTGCAAAGCTAAGATATACATTGTCAGTTGAATTCCATACGCCGACGGTTCCACCGGAGGTGATCCATCTGTATTTTCTCTGGCGTCCATATATATCAAGTGCTTCCTGCTGGATACCGAACCCTGTTTCTCTATTGATCAGGAACCAGTAATTGTTATTATCGCTCCAGGGTTCATCGTTGAATGTATCATTATAGATATAATACCAGCCGTTCTTTTTATATGTTGAAAGAAGGACCTCACCGCTGCCGTTTCTGATCCTGCCATGATATGTGAAATGCTGAGCTGAGATATCTCGCCATTCACCCACGACATCGGGGGATCCGAATGTTATATCCCTGATATATTCACGGCCGTCAATGAGCTGTAAAAACTGTGTTGCGCGGCTATTGGTAGCATACACATGGAGCCAGGACACATCTGTAATAGTTACAGGACTGTCGCTTGGGCTGTATGTTTCATTGACTACCCACCAGCCATTTGATTTACAATCGGACATGAGACCGGAGCTTAAAAGGCCCCTATACCAGTGCGTTTTATCGCCCACTGTCTTACTGTCCGCACCGGCTCCGGAAATCGTGAAGGACGTATCTATAACCGGTGTTGTCGGTGTGATATACTGTGCAAGCCATTCAGCCACTGCAGGAGCGATTATACTATTCAGATCACCGTCAGCAAGCATTTGGTCGAGCTTGTCGCTGATTTCCTCATCAACGTCGAGATTTGCGAAATAGTTCATTACATACGTTTCAAGCTCCTGAAAAGCTGTTTCTGTTTCAGTTTTCCACAGTTCCATATTTTCTTTATATGAGAACCATTCAGCGGCTAATTCTTTTACTTTAGCCAGGATCCAGTCCAGATTCATTTCATGAAAATTTGTATAAGGGAATTCGTTAAATATAGCCATTTGCTACCTCCTAATAAATCATAATGCAGAAACGCTTTTTAAAGCTGTTTATAATATATTTGATTGTTGTAAAATCGGCAACTTCACGCTCTTCTCTGATCATCTGCTGTGTAGTTGTCACGCCGATGTTTCCCGTCCTGATGGTCGTATGTGTCTCGCTGTCCTCCCATTCCCCGGATCCGGAATTACTGCCTACGTCTTTTTGATTATCAAGCCAGTTTGTTTCATTGTAGCCCTTTGTTGATCCGGTGTTCTGGTTCTGGCCCTGTGTGCTGTTAGTTCCGGAGCGTGTGATCGTGTCTGACACGGTGCCGTCTACGTTCCAGATCGGATTATAAGTAAGATTTTCTGTGTTCCAGAGTTTATCCCAGATCTTTGCTTCCATCTTTGACCAGTTTCCTATTGCCATTTTCATAAATGTGTAGGAAGGATAAACAAGTTCCAGCTCGCCGCACTGCATTAGTATTTCATTAATCACCACATCTCTGTCAATGCCGGTCGGCACTGTTAAGCCATCAAATATTTCAGAATTATAGTTGTATAGTCCCATTATGGAAAGTCTACTGCCTCTGCTCATCTATGACGACCTCCTTTCCGGTAAATCTCAGTGAAACGGAAATATCAAGGCCAAACATAGCATTGACCTTTTCAAGACTGTCTCTGATGGTTTCCAGCCACAGTTCGGCTTTTGACTGAGTGTCCACGTTATTGGCCATGACCTCGGCTGCTCCCACGCCGGAGGCCTTTGCGATATTCACGTTAGGAATTCCTATTTCCGTATTAAATCTGCTGTCTATCTTCGCCAGATCTTCGAGAAGATCTCCGGCGATATAATTTTGCTTAAGATTCTGGACGAACAGATTCCAGGAAGGCGTTCCGTCATCGGTGAACAGCTTTTTATCTGCAAACGCTGCCGGCTCGCCGCTTGCGATCTGGTCATATAACTTTTTAAGGCTTTCCGCGCTTGTCTTATCCTCGGCAGCAAACACGTAGCTGAATTTACTGTTTATAAGGTTTACGGCGACAGTCTCGGACGTGAGCGCCATCAGATCTGCATAATATTCCACTATATCCCAAACGCCGCACCAGTCCGGAGCCATGCGTATAAGCTCCGTATCAATGCCAATACGAGCTTCTATCGTGCGTTTTAAGAGGGGATTTGTTATTATCGCAGTATTTGGTCTGTAAAAGATATTATAGCCCGATAACGTGCAATGCTGCGGTATTACGCCATATTTATCAGTATTGATAACAGCGCAGTAACCGAAAACGAAAAGCGTATAAAGGAAATAATCCTTAGCCCAGCTTTCCGGTATTCCTTCAAACTTGAATACGCTTATGATCTTCTGTATCAAATAGCGTTTGAAATACCAGGAAAGCCCTGTTTCCTTAACATGTATGGTGCTTGGCGCGTACTGATGACTATACGCGTTGATATAATCATAGGACGCCGGTATTTTATTGGAACCGATCATGTCAATAAAACTCCTTTCCTTTTATTAATAAGTTGATTGAATTTCCAAAGATCAAAACCTTCAACAGGTCCCGGAGGCAATGGTTGATCTCCGGCATACGGATTATAAATAAATCCATCAAAATGATAATCGCCGTAACCGTAATCGCCGTTGTATGATATCCAGTGTGTTGCGCGGAAATAATAGCCGTTATAAGCACTTTCTGAAACTCTGCAGCGCTGATTAACAGTATCGATCTCTTCGACAACGCAGACATGGCCATCACCTGAAAACATACCGCCGGAATAACAGGCGATAGCGCCGAGCTGCGGCGTTGTTCCTCTGGGATATTGATCCGCGTGATTGAACCAGCTGTCGGCATTTCCAAGTGACAGATTGGGATAGTTAGCGCCGATATTATTTGGATCCGCAATTTCCCAGAAACGGCCAAACGCGTAAGCAGTACAATTTGGCATACCATATCCGGAAAGATAAAACGGATTACCCCATTCATACCAGCGCGAACCTGCGATTCCCTGCGAATTTAAACGCGGTGTATATTCTACAAGTTCATAAACATAGGGGTGCGCGATCTCGTCAACAGCACCGTTTGCCCTGTTTGCTATAAGCACTATATTGAAATAGTTATAATTAGCAGTAGGCACCATAAATTCAGTATTATTCTGGACTCTTATTATATCGGAATAAGTTGAGCCAACGCGCGTCTGTATCAGGAACAGCAGTTTGTTTGTTGAGCCTGTTTTATCGAATATCAGCTGGTATTTACGGTCGTACACAAGCCACGCAGGCTTTGTTGAGCTTGCATACAGATAAAAATTGGAATTAGCCCCTGTGGGCGTTCCCACGGCGCTGAAATAATGCGGCTGCGGACTGTCCCAGGTAACGCTTCTTATGGTATATGGCAGTGTATGCTGTGTATAAGTGAATTCGATAATATTAGCCATTGCAGCACCTATTCATAATAAAAACCACTTTCCAGAAATGACCGGATCTGATCATCTTCCAGGCTGGTTCCTGAAGTGGGAACGTCACCGTCCTGTATGAGCATATAGCCTGTTAACGTATTGATCACACGTTTCTGGCATAAAGGTCTCCCATTATGCGCAATATCATCAGCCACAGGTCTGAAAAACTGATAATCAAGCCGGGGCTGATAATTAAGTACGGAATAATTACCATTTGACCCGATAGTATTTGCTCTGGGTATCATCGCAGAAACGGCATTACCAATAGCATTAAGGCCGCCGGTCACAGCACCGGCGATTCCGGCAGCGCCTCCGGTGGCAACGCCTGAAACAACGCTTCCAACGCCTGATACAATACTTTGAGCGGCTCCGAGATAATCACGAGTTACCTGCGAGATCTGAACCGGAACACCCAGCTGTGTATTTATCTGATTCAGCACTATGCCATTGCATACTACACGGAGCTGTCCGGATCCTGTGAATATATCATAATCAAGTTCCAGTGTCAGCGTTGAAGCATTATTTGTCACGGATGTGTCGATTTCGATGTTTCCGAATGGCGGAAAATTCAGCGTAATATTAGTATAAGGCTTTGTGTTGACATAGTTGCCTCGGCTCTGTGTGTCAGGGTGTTTTGTCAAACTGAAAGTGTATGTTTTTGAAAGCGTTTTGCCGTATATCATACCGCAGTTGACATTGGGCAGTGTCCAGTTAAAAACGTCCATCTGCGTTGCTGCAGTATAAGTCAGATCTGACATGCTGAACGGACACCACATTACAGATTTTATATATTGTATCGGATCGATCAAAGACAGCTGCAGCGCCATTGACGCGTCATTGAGGGAAAACCCATTTGCAACAGATACGGTATCCATAAGACCCTGAATGAATGCCGGCATGTTTGCGCTGTCCAAAACATAATATGCAATGGATCCATAGGCACCGAGCTTTGACACAACGCCGATAACATAACAGCCGGTCGTATATGGAACGTTTAGCAGATCCGTGTGATAATCGCAGTCAGTGTCACAAGGATAATAATTATCGATCACGTCACCGTCATAAGCTCCGGACGCCCTGAGGATATAAAGATTCGCAGCGCCGATCGTGTCCTTATAGCTTGCTAGAACGTCAACGGCGAGCGAGGCGGTCCAGAGTCCTGCGTCAAAAGACCATTCCCGGACAAAATAATATCTGCCGAAATCCGCAATATAACAATAGTTATACTGTGACGGATTTGTCGTAAGTCCGATATCCAGCACGATTTTGGGGTTCATGATCCCTGTACCGTCAAGCACTCTGCAGGAAAAAGTCCTGGAAGTCGTTCCTGTGTCCGGCCGTTTTGTTGAATTGTTTCTCTTTTGAAAAGAATAAAATGTTACATTAAACATTATAATGTCTCCTATGATAATGGCAGGACCCGGAGGCCCTGCCGTATGAGAAAGAAACTCTGGAAATTAATCCAGAAGAAGGACAAGGCCTTTTTCGGTGAAATCATTCCAGTATCTCAGGACATAGTTGAAATACTGATTCCAGTATTCTCCGCGAACGTTCATTGGTGTTACGCCGCTGAATTCGTTCATGCTGGTGTATCCGAGAGCTTCATCATCAAAGATGACGCCCATTACGTTTGCCTGTGATACAGCGCTCTGAGCCTCGATAAGGTTTCCGGTAGCAGCGTCAAGATATACAGGAGTGATATCGATCTCATCAGGATCATCGATAGCCTGCCAGTAGTTGACAGCTTCCACGTCTGCAAATTCCAGGAATTTGTAGTTGTATGTATCAGCCAGCACTCTTGCGTCGATGTTGTTGAGAAGCCAGTTGAGCAGATAAACCTTCTGTCTTTCAAAAGGTGTGTGTCTCATCACTTCCTGACCGGTGACCTGGATCTGATATTTGGCGGATCTCTCTGTCATCATATTGGTGAGAGTTGCTATCCTTGCATAAGTCCACTTGATGAATGAAGGGAAGTTTGCAGGATCCTTCACGCTTGTTGCTGTGAGGGAAAGCCCTGTTTCTGCATTGTATTCAGTAAGCAGGTGGATTACATCAGAAGTTGCCGCGATCTTACCTGCGATAAAGTTATCGAGAGCAAGTCTTGCGCATGTTTCCTTTGTCTGTTCGATCATGTCCATGGCATTCTGCATGACCATGCCCATAAACTGACCGAATTCGTCAGGACCTCTGAAGGCGTTGTCAAGCTGCGTTCTGAAGATGGTGAAAGATTTGGTGAAAGTCAGCGCGCCATAGAAATTGAACTGCAGCACTTCAGGCTTATTTACTTCATACATGTCAACGCTCTGGCCGTCAGTAAGATCGAAAGCCTTATTGTCCTGCAAAGGCTTATCAGCTACAACGAGCTTTCTTGTGATAGATCCCCACTTCTGTGCATCTGCCTGGATACCTCTGAATTTAGCGTCATAAGGTCTTATGCTGAAAATGGTTCTGCCGACTACCTGGGAAATAGCGTTAAGAACAGGATCATAACCGACCTTCAGCGTTTTCTGCGCAACGGAAATAAAATCCGTAACGTCAGCAGGTGCGATCTGTGTCTGGCCGGTGACCTGAGAATGAACGGCGTTTAATAGTGTCGCGGCCTGTTCAAATGTCATGTTGTTTACACTCATTTTTATTTACCTCCTTTTTTCTGCGGCGGCGCGATCAGTTCCGCAAGTACATCTTCCGCCGTTTTTTCTTTTGGTTGTTTGATATTCGATCCCAGAATGTTGGCACTCTGGATAGATCTGTTTAGTTTTTCAAACTCGCCTGCCATAAATTGCAGCAGGTCTTTTGTCGGATCTGTTTTCTGCTCCGGCTCCGGGGCCTTTTCAGGTTCCGGTTTTGTCTGTTCAGATTCCGGAGCCTTTTCAGGTTCCGGCTTTTCGGATCCTGCATTCAAAGCCTCGATATCTTCCTTAGTATAGCCCATCGCTCCGAGTTTTAAAATTTCATCAATTGTCATTGTCCTGTCCTCCTTTATATTATAACAAGTTCAGTTCCCTGAACGGTTTATTTATCTGCGTTCCTGTCCGGCTGTCCCAATGGAAAAGCCTGTTTCCGTTTGAGACTGCCTGGCTCGGGTTCTGGATCCCGAAATGAAAGCCCCATGTATAAAGGCCTGCCTCTGCTACACGTCCGTGAGTCTTGCAGATCTGATTCCATTTTTTCACGTATTTGATGAATTTATCCGCATAGCTTATATTCTTGCAGTAGAAATCCATGGCTGTTCCTGTCAGATGGTTTGACGATGAAATGCCGCCGACCGCCTTATTAACAGCGTATGATCTGAACCATGATGTAACATACATAGGCCTGGCCACCCAGACGCGGAATTCCTCAATGCACTGGATAAATACCAGAGTGTCTGAATTCATGAAACAGTCGCTTGAGCTATCCATATTATACTCCGAAACTGTAAAGTGCGGAGTGATCTTTGAATTCTTGAAATATACTGTCATTTTGCTATCACCTTTATTAATTCTTTTAATTCGTGTAAAATATTCGTATTTTCTCCGATTGTATCACGCAGCGCGTTTATCTCTTCACGGTGATTCTCGTTCTGTTTGTTTATATACCAGAAAAGCGCACATGCTACGATAATCGGGAAGCCGAGCGTTGATATCGCGCTTATAATAAGATCATAATCCATGATGAACACCTCCTTAAAAATGTGGCAGGGGTTAGTTTCCCTGGCGAGGAAATGCGCGCCCTTCCGGGGCTGCCTGTGCGCTCCCCTGCCTACCTATTATATATTATATAATTCAAAAAGACTTTTTGTCAACATGTTTTCGAAACGAAAACAATTTTGCATATATAATCTATAAAATCTCATGCCATAGTTTTTAAGATATCTTTTCAGGCTTATCTCATCAGTTGAGAATTTCGGAGGATCTCCGATCCGATGTTCTGAGACATAATACAAGCGTTTTGATTTGTGTTTATATATCGTTATCTCCCCGACTGTCACGACCGGCCTAAATTCCCTTAATGGGAGAGATTTAATATTATCTGTCGGATTGTATATAAACTCATTTTGCAGCGCCATTTTGGAAAACTCGCTTCCTTCAGTCAGCTTATACAGCGCGGTTTCATTCTTTTCCTTCAGGATCTTCCTGCTATCCGGCATTAAGATAAGAATGGATTTTTCGCGGTCAATATAAAGCTCTCTCTCGTTTTGTTTCATCTTTTCAGCTATTCCCACAAGGCCCAGCTCCAGGAATATGGGATTGGCTATGTCAAAAGCGTTTGCAAGACACAACACCGTCAAAGGCCTTTTACCTTTTAATTCCCTGTTTCTGTTCATTGTTTCATAAGCATTCAGAAACGCGGATCCTTCACTTTTTATAGGTCTTTCGTGGCGCTCTGGGATAAATTCATCATATATCAGCAGCTTGACGTCTGAAGCGTCAAAGCCTCGCATGTTTGCGATCGTTGAAAGCGCACACGTGTAGCCGATAGTTTCATCATTCAGCATGAATTTGGCATTGTATTTTGAAACGCTTGCCGTCGTGATCTCTATGTGTCTATCATCGCATACAGGCTTGAAGGGTGAAAAATCAGGCTTGTTTATCAGATCAGCCTGGGCCTGAGTGCGGCGCATAAGCATGAATTTTATATTATCGTCCAGCACCGTTGACAGCGCGCCGTATGTCTTACCGGTGGCACGTCCTCCGACTATAAAGTTAAAAGTGCATTTATATGCTAAAATCCCCCGGATATTCAGATATCCGGAGGGTAAATAAATTTTATTATTCATCTTTTATTCTCCTGACGTTAATGATCAGACTGCTATGGCTGAAATAGAATGATAACACTTCAAACGACTGGCTGAATATCGGATTGTCTATTATGTCATCAACAAAACCCTGCGCCTGCTCTTGACATGATCGCGGATCCAGCACATGACAAAATGTAAATTCAGGTCCTATGACCAGCTTTAAAAATTCCAGTAACGTCATTTGTCAGCTCCTCCCCAGTTATCAATTATCATTGCTACGACTCCGAGAGCCAGAACGCCCCAGACCGACAGTCCTGTCTCACAAAATATATGATATAATACATTAAACATAACAAACCTCCTAAAAAGAAAAAGGCCGTAAAAAATTTACGGCCCTGTAATTTGTTTACGCCAGCTCGCAGGTGATGAATTTCCTGCCTGATCTGGTAACACCTTCGATAACTCTGATCGGGCCGACTTCGTTATCAAAGGTTTCAGCTGCGTCGCAGAATTCCCTGATGAAAGTGCCGGAGATCGTTCCGAACATCTCGCCGTTGTCATCAATGACCAGAACTGTCTTAAGCTCGCCGGACTTGTTATCGAGATCTTCATAAAGGACCCACGCTGTCGGATTCAAAACGGATCCGGAGGCCTCGCTCATTTTCTTTACGCTCTGGGCCTTTGTCAGTCTGTACGCGTCTCTCTTGGTTAATTCTGCAGGGTACTGGTTAATGATCTTCATTTTTTGTCCTCCTATTTTCTTTTGACATATAATATTATTGTATTATCAGCATTGATTAAAAAATCAATAACTTCTGAGTTATAGTTGAAGTGATAAGCCAGCGCAAGCGCTCCGGCTTCGTCTACCTTCTTATTGTTTCCCGGTTCAGCGTCCAGATCAAATACTGTCGTATTTACTGTCGGGGATACATGCTTTAGAAAATCTTTAACTAACATTTTATGATCCTCCTTTGTTTCTTTCTGTCTTAATTATAGCACTGTTCAAGAACACTGTCAACAGATATTTTACCATTTTTTTATAAAAATCTCGCGCCAGATGTTCGCGTTCTCCAGGATCCTGGCATATTCAGCAGTAATTCCTAAAGTATATTCGCTTTCTTTGATATACAGATTAGCGGTTATGGGGATCTCCCTGCCTTCCCTGATTATGCTTTTTATTTCCGGATCATCATTATATATGCTTTCAGTCCCTCCGGCTTCTCTGAATACAAAGCCCTCCCGGAACGCTTTCAGGCCTCCGGCTTTCTCCAGCTCTGCGGCGCCTTTTGTCTTGTTTACTCCTGCTATGGTTATGCCCAGCTTTCCGTCAGGATACCTATATGCATATTTCTTGGCGCCCATTGTCGCAAATTCTATATAATCGGCGTCATGCTCCATAACTCCAAGATAATGCCTGACGCCTTTTGGATCCGTTGCGACGGCTCCGTTTTCTTCAGATCTCCGTTTTTTCTTTGCGTTGAAACTGGTGAAATCCAGATTGCCTATATATTTAACAGAGTCTGTATCGCAATACACAAACCGGTCACCGCATATGTTGATCGCTTCTTCAAGCTCCCAGCGCGCATGCGCTGTCGTCCACACTCCCCAGGCATACGACATGAAGGCTTTTTTATTTGCGGCTGCAAGAAGCTCTCTTTCATCGTCCTGACGGTCGATAAAATCGTTTATGAAGTCTATCGACTGCTTGACCGGGCTTTGCACGCTCATGCCGTAGACAGAGTTTAATTTGTTTTTCGATTTCATATAATAAAGCTCCTGGCCTTTAACGCCTTTCAGCTCTGTTTTTCTCCGGAAGTATTCCAGGACCGTTTCCCGGAGTTGCTTTGGAAGCAGGCCATATCTGCTGTGGTAAAAATCTGTGAATTCTATCCAGTCAAACTCATATTCCTGCAGCAATATCTTGAAGTCAATATCCGTTAACGTTGTTTCCAGATAGTCCGCAGACAGCACACGGCCGTTGTCGTTCTCGCAGTTCTTTATATTACGGCATTTGGCTTTCGCCAGATATGGCGCGCCCCACATTGGATCCCTCAGCCTTACATTAAAAAGATTGATCCGCATAAGGCACGCGCGTTTGTGTTTGTATATCTTAAGCAGGCAGCGGTCCAGGTCCATGCCGTCCTCCCGAAGCCATGGCGACATTGGGAACCGGCAGTTTATCTGAACGTTGGGATAGCTTGACGCATAATCATTGCTGTGTATGTCCTTCAGGATCACATTGCTGTAATATCTGTTGGCATGTGTATTGCCGCCTCTGAAGGCCTCACGCAGCATACAGAACACGTTATAGTCCGGTAGCATGTCCTTTAACTCCTGCCGGTTAAAATGGCGCATAGCGGCTTTTACGTCCCTTCTGACGTATCCGGTAGAAGTCAATGGCAGCGTGTAAAACGTATCATGCTCCAGATCCATTTGGATCCGCATGGCTTCCACAAGGCCTTTGACGTCATTGATACAATATTGAACTTCCTGATCTGTCAGCGGTGTCCAAGGATATCTGGCTATTGAATAATCAAAATCTTCACCGGATAATTTAACGTCCTGCACGCCCATTTTATGCGTGAATTCCGCAAGGCTCATGTTCGTCTGAAGATAGCTGCAGCGCACTTCAAAATGATTGAACATTTCACATTTCAGGACCTTCCTGGAATCTATCGCAAATACTTCTTCCTTGTTGAAATTGTAAATGCCGCGTAAAAATTGGAATTCAAAGCTGAGATTATGAACGAATATAACAATATATTCCTCGCTTTTCAGCTCGTTCTTAATACGCTCCAGGAATGTGATAAACTCGTTCCAGGTCCTGCCCATAACGGTTATGTCATTGATCTGGAATTGCCACACATACATGAAGGCCTGCTGGCTCTCCGTATCGTTAGTGGTCTCAATGTCAAAAGCACATAACAGATCCTTATATATTCTTTTGTTGTTTCTTTTGCCCTGGTTGCCCTTCTTCCGGCGTTGGTTCCGGGTTCCTGAAATAATAGTATAATCGAAATTATCACAATTATATATCATTTTGTCAGCCTTGAAATCTTTCTCTTTACAGCCGGCAATGTCGCGCCTGCGGCGCTCCGAGCCGGTTTCATTCTTTCCATCTCTGATAAATGTTCAGCAAAATAGTCGAAATTCTCTTTTACAACGTCCGGATCTATTCCGATCTTTTGCGCATTGTTGAAAACGTCGGCGGCGTCTCCGGAGTCAAAAGCCTTATTGCCGTATTGCTCGCGCAGGTCGTCCATAAAGTCGGTAAACTCATAAAAGTTGCTTTCATTTATCCAGTCATAGCCCATGTCGTGCAGCTTTTCCAGCTCATCGCGCATGAACCTGCGCTCTCCCGGCACCGTGTGCCGAACGTCGCGCATGTACCGGCTGGCTTCGGCCAGCTGTTCAGCCATCTGCTTTTCACTCAGGTCTTTAACTTTTGGAAAACGATATGAACCCATTGTGCCGAGTCCGGCTTTTTCCATACGTGTCAGGCGCTGATTGGCTGCTTTACGCATTTTGACATATTCGGATCGTATGGCTGCCGGATCCATCTCACGGATCTGGAACGGGAAAAATAATTTAGTCATCGTCCTTCACCTCAACATCTTCTAATTTGAAATAGTCATCAAACACATTTTTGATTATCTCCTGCGTCTCAAGTTCTCGCGCCACAAGCCAGCATATTGCGGTTTTAGCACCGGTACCCTTTCGGGCCAGTTCGTCAAAGTATTCGATAACAGGAGCGTCTTTCTGCTTGTCCAGCTTAATGCTGATAGTCTTGTATTTGTTTTTGTAGTAATTGTAGTTCATGTTATTACACCTCCTGACTAAAGTATATAACATTCTTGAACACTTGACAAGGGTGCAAATAATTTTGCACCTTTACAACAGACGGCATATGTGATATCATAAGATAGAACCTAACATAATCCCCTTTTTAAGACCTCCCACAAGCAAGAAGTGTGCCAAAGTGGGGGGTCTTATATTGGGTTTTTATTAAGTA
>JAEIGA010012273.1_pt1 | contig 12997 bp, 11 predicted proteins | sample 9270691 | NCBI WGS metagenome assembly JAEIGA01 (sample SAMN17057246, study PRJNA624740) | gut metagenome | biome: biome; isolation source: fecal sample | host: Bos grunniens | place: China: Xizang | collected 2019 | reverse complement strand
GATGAATAAATACCCCAGAAAGTTGCATGATGGTAGCTCCGCATGGCAACTTTCCAAGGTCTATTCTTACCATTTTAACAGAATCTCCGCTTAACTACGACTTTTTTCCTTCTATGTCGCTTTTAACCTTGCAATTCACAAAACAAACTCCTTGCTTCCCGATTTTGCGCAGCATGTCATGGGCACATGTGTCCCAAAGATTATGGAAAAAGAGTCTTAAACGACATAAAGACATAGTGTTCTGCGTGAAAAAAATCGCGTTGAAGTATCACCTGCTCCACCATCGGCAGTAAGCGTTCGCTTGCGGGCATGTCGGCGTAAGTCGCTAGCTTTCAAATAGTGAATCGCAAATCAAAAAAATCGCAAATCTACGTGTCCCAAATCTTTGGGACACGTGTGTGTCATGGGTAATTTCCGGCAGGTCTGGCTTGTTAGTCTGCCGGACATGTGTTAGAATGCGTGCATGAATTACCGCGCACTGCCAGTCTGTTTTCTTGCAATTCTGTGCCAATGCTCTCAACCAGAACCCACAGCAACGGTTGCACCGCCTGTTCCTGAGATTCCGGCCGAGAAACCGGTGATAGAGAAACCGAAGAAACAGCCCCGCGCCACATCAGTTCACAAGCTGGCGGAGGGCGAAGGTGAGATATACATGCCCGCCCCGCTCTGCTATCTGGATGAAGTGGTGCCAGAAATCAAGGTGGATTTAAAATACTGCGGCAATGATAACTTTGTGGGGCGACCGATTGACGGCTACACCACCGGCAAACGCGCCATTCTGCGCAAAGATACCGCAGAGTGCCTCCGGAAAGCGCAACAGGCGCTTGCCGCCAAGGGGTACGGCTTGCTTATCTGGGATGCTTACCGGCCGCACCGTGCCATGGAAGATTTCTACAACTGGAGCAAAACCCCGGAGGAAAGCAAAAAGGCAGAATTCTACCCAGGCATTACCAAACAAGGCATCTACGAAAATAAGTATATACGCCGCGCTTCAGAGCACAGCTGGGGGATTGCAGTTGACCTCACCATCATCGACCTTGAAACCGGTCAGGAGCTGGATATGGGAGGCCGGCATGATTTTCTGGATGTGAGTTCCGCCACGCGATACCCGGGGCTCACGGCAGAACAGCGCGCCAACCGCATGCTGCTGCGCAACACAATGGACGCCGCCGGCATGCGCAACTACAAACGCGAATGGTGGCACTATTTCCTGAAAGAAAAGAAGAACCTGGTGCGGTATGATTTTCCGCTCTGCGACACGCTGATTTCCGAGACGGACACCAGGATAACGCCCCCTGCTCCTGCACCATGATGCACCGTATATTGCTTCTGCTTCTGCCGCTGTTGCTCTGCGCATGTACGCAGCACAACGCGCTCATGGTATATCCGGGCATCATGCCGGCTGAGCTGTGTTATCTGGACGAAGCCGTGCCCGGCATCAAAGTTGACCTCAAATACTGCGGCAGTGACAACTTTGTGGGGCGCCCCATCCAGGGCTATACCACAGGCAAACGTGCCATTCTGCGCAAAGACGCAGCAAACGCCCTGCGCACAGTGCAGAACGAACTCAGGAAACGAGGGTTTGGGCTGCTCATCTGGGATGCCTACCGCCCCTACCGCGCCCTGCTGGATTTCCACGCCTGGTCCAAAACCGGGGATGACCATACCCGGGCCCGTTTTTACCCGAATATCACCAAACGCAGGATTTACGAAGAACAGTACATCGGGCTCACCTCCGAGCATTGCTGGGGTATCGCGGTGGATGCCACCCTCGTTGACCTCCGCACGGGTAAAGAGCTGGATATGGGAGGCCGGCATGATTTTCTGGATACCAGCTCTGCCACAGAATACCCCGGGCTTACGCCCCGCCAGCAGGCCAACCGCAAACTCCTGCGCGACACCATGGCAGCCGCCGGCATGCGCAACTACAGCAAAGAATGGTGGCACTACTATAAATCGCCCCCGGGCATCTGCCACCGCTATGATTTCCCGCTGCACGATTCACTAAAGCCCACAAGTGGCAAATAATACTTGCATTTCAGGCATAGCAAGCCTAGAATGAGAGCATGAAAGCACTGTTCGTCTCCTGCCCACTGCTCATCACGCTCTTGTTTACGTCATGCTCCACCCCGAAAATGGAAAGCATTGCGGCAGACATCCAGCAGACCCGCACCCATAACGCCCTCCACGCCAAACACGCCCGCATCAGAGTCTGGAAAAACACCAGCACATTCGATGCGCAGGGCTGGCATCTCCACAGCGACCAGATTAACAACTTCACCCTGCCGCCCAATGAGTTCAAGACAGTCCGTTACCTGCTCATCACCCATGGTTACACCACCTGGCAGGAAAATGACACCGCCCATGAAACGCAGACGGATACTGCCCCGGATTGCATCATCGAACTGGAATGGCTGAACAAGGATGGCGAGACCACCAGCGGCATTGACCTGACCGGCATCTGCCAGGAATCATGCCGCCAGAATGCCGGCATGAGCAGCTTCCCATTTGTGTTGACGGATGAGGCATATGAACAGTTCTTCGCCCTGCCCACGGTAAAAAAAGCCATGGATATAGCCGGAAAGTAATACCAAGGCTCCCGAAGTTGCGGATTTTGACATGATTTGACTTCACAACGGCTTGGAGAAATGATAGAATGGTCGCATGGCAAATAAACCTGTAGTACTTATTATCCGCGACGGCTGGGGCCGCAACCCGCAGGGCCCGGAAGCCGCCAATCAGACTGGCGACGCCACCGTTCTCGCCAAGACTCCTTTCACTGACAAACTGCTGGCCACCTGCCCGCACATGATGCTGGGGGCCTCCGGCCAGGACGTAGGTCTGCCCGACGGCCAGATGGGCAACTCCGAGGTAGGTCACCTGAACCTGGGTGCCGGCCGTGTGGTGTTCCAGGACCTCTGCCGCATCACCAACGCCATTAACGACGGTTCTCTGGCTAAGAACCCCGTTATTGTGGATGCCTATGCCAAGGCTGCCGGCAGCCGCCTGCACCTCATGGGCCTTGTATCCGATGGCGGCGTGCACTCCCACATTGACCACCTCATCGGTCTTGTGAAAATTGCCGCGGAAGCCGGCGTGAAAGACATCTGCATCCACGCTATCATGGACGGCCGCGACACCGACCCGAAGAGCGGTGCCGGTTTCCTGCAGCAGCTGGAAGACGCCGTGGCTCCCTATGGCGCCAAAATTGCCACTGTTGTGGGTCGATTCTTCGCCATGGACCGCGACAAGCGCTGGGACCGCGTACAGATTGGCTGGGATGCCATCGTGCTCGGCAAGGGCGAAGCCTGCACCTGCAGCCCGGCAGAATATGCCCGCAAGAGCTACGAAAACGGCGTGACAGACGAATTCATGAAGCCGGCAGTATTCGTGGAAGCCGATACGCAGCGTGTACGCGACGGCGACGTGGTGTACTTCTTCAACTTCCGCGCCGACCGCGCCCGCGAGCTCTCCCGCGCATTCATCTATGAGGACTTCGACGGCTTCGACCGCACCGTGCAGCCCAAGGTGCACTATGTGACCATGTCCGAATACGAGGCATGCTACCCCACTCCGATTGTATTCGAGCAGGAACAGCTCTCCAACATTCTGGGTGAAGTCATTGCCAAGGCAGGTCTCAAGCAGCTCCGCATTGCCGAAACAGAGAAATACGCCCACGTGACCTTCTTCTTCAACGGCGGCGTAGAAACCCAGTTCGAAGGCGAAGACCGCATCCTGGTACCCTCCCCCCGTGAAGTGGCTACTTACGACCAGAAGCCCCAGATGAGCGTGGGCGAAGTGGCCGATAAGTTTGTGGAAGCCATCGGCAACTACGACATTGCCATCATGAACTTTGCCAACCCGGACATGGTGGGCCACACCGGTTACCTTGAAGCCGGCATTACCGCCTGTGAGGCAGTGGACGCCGCTCTTGAGAAGAGCGTGACCCGGATTCTGGAACTGGGCGGCTGCTGCCTTATCTGCGCCGACCACGGCAACTGCGAAAACATGCTCAACCCGGATGGTTCGCCCAACACGGCACACACCACCAACCTGGTGGACCTCATCTACTGCGGCCCCGACCAGGACAGCATCACCCTGAGCGACGGTATCCTGGCCGATATCTCCCCCACGCTGCTGCACCTGCTCGGCATCGAGCAGCCGGCCGAAATGACCGGTCACAGCCTGGTGAAGTAAACAGAGATTTATATACTTAACCTCGCAAGCCGCCTCCTGGTTTCAGGGGGCGGCTTTTTCCCATCGCACTTTGCGCAAAAAAAACACCTGTAACAGACCCGGCAAGATATAAACAATCAACATTTAGCTTGCATAATTGATAACGTGTGGTACAATGCGCGCGCGGGGCGGTTCAACCCCGGGTTGTACAAGATGAATAAAACACTTCATATTGTAGCAACTTTAGTTGCTTATGTCATGCTCGCCGTGTCTCCGGCATGGGGCGCGGAATCCGCTACCGGGGCTACGCAGCAGCCCGCCAGGCCCATAGCCTGTTTTGAAGATTTGCGAGGCCGCGTACTGGCTGTTCCGTCCTCCACCGTGCAGGACATCTTTGTGGAAGAGCACTACCCGGATATCCGGCTCGACCGCTTCGACACCGAGGCCGACATGATGCTCTCCCTGCAGCAGGAGAAATGTGACGGCGCCATTATGGATGACGTCATCTGCTATGCACTGGTGCGCAAGACTGAGGGTGTCACCATTCTGCCGGACAGTCCCGTGCCGCCCTGCCAGATGGGCGTGGTATTCGGCAAGCACAATGCTGCACTCTGCAAGCAATTCAACGCCTTTATCGCCCAGCTTAAGGAAAGCGGTGAGCTCCAGCAGATTATGGAACGCTGGATTAAGCATTTCGACACCGCAGAAATGCCGAATCTTCCCCTGCCCACCAAGGGTGAACCCATCCGCGTGGCCATGGAGCCCTGCACCGAACCCATCGTCTTCATCAAGAACGAAAAGATTGCCGGGTTTGATGCCGAACTGATTCAGCGCTTCTCCGTATACATCAACCGTCCGGTGGAAATCGTGGAAATGGAGTACGACTCACTCATAGCCTCCACGACCACCGGTAAGGCAGACATGGCAGCCTCCGGCATTCTCATCACAGATGAACGCGCCGAAAGCGTGCTGTTCTCAGACCCGTATTATGACAGCCACTCCCGCGTGGCAGTGCTCACCAAAAATGCTGATGCCTCCATTATCTCCGACAATGCCAGCGTGCAGAGTCTCGGCATCTGGGGCACCATCAAGCGCAGTTTTGTGCGCAACATCATCGAGGAACGCCGCTACATGCTGCTGTGGGACGGTCTGAAGGTCACCGTCTACATTTCCTTCTTCTCGGCACTGCTGGGCACCATTCTGGGTGCATTTATCTGCTACATGCGCATGAGCAGCTGCAAAATCTGCAGTTCCATCGCCCGCATCTATATTGATGTGATGCGCGGCACACCCGTGCTGGTGCTGCTCATGATGATGTGCTATGTGGCCTTCACGCAGTTCGATAATACACCGGTGGCCATCATCACCTTTGCGATGAACTTTGCGGCCTATGTCAGCGAGATGTTCCGCACCAGCATCAGCAGCATCGACAAAGGGCAGACTGAGGCAGGCATCGCGCTTGGTTTCTCCCCGGTGCGCACATTCTGCCACATAGTGCTGCCGCAGGCAGTGCGCCGCGTGCTGCCCGTGTACAAGGGCGAGCTCATCTCCCTCATCAAGAACACCTCCATTGTGGGCTACGTGGCAGTGGCCGACCTCACCCGCGCGTCCTACATCATCCGCGGGCGCACCTTCGACCCCTTCTTCCCGCTACTCATGGTGGCACTCATGTATTTCCTGATTGCCTGGCTGTTCACCTATATTCTTGACCGCATCGGCAACAAAGTGTGCTGATTTTTCTGAACGTACATTCCACTTTAGAAAACGATGATTCAAATCAAACACCTTCAGAAGAGCTTCGGCAAGATTGAAGTGCTCACCGATGTCAACCTGAACATCAAATGCGGTGAGGTCATCTCCATCATCGGGCCCTCCGGCACCGGCAAGAGCACCTTCCTGCGCTGCCTCAACCTGCTGGAGCAACCCACCGGCGGCAGCATTGTCATTGATGGTGAGGAAGTGCTCAATGGCCGCATCAACACCTCCAAACTGCGCCAGAAAATGGGCATGGTGTTCCAGTCGTTCAACCTGTTCAACCACCTTTCCGTACTGGACAATGTGTGCATAGGCCCGGTGAAACTGCTGGGCAAGAGCCGCAAAGCCGCAGAAGAAAAAGCCATGGAGCTGCTCAAGCTCGTAGGCATGGCAGAAAAAGCCCATGCCATGCCAGATGAACTCAGCGGCGGACAGAAGCAGCGCGCAGCCATTGCGCGCAGCCTCTCCATGGAGCCCGAAATCATCCTCTTCGACGAGCCCACCTCGGCGCTCGACCCCACCATGGTAAGCGAGGTACTCTCCGTTATCCGCGCACTGGCACGCCAGGGTATGACCATGGCCATTGTGACCCACGAAATGAGCTTTGCGCGCGACGTGAGCACCCGCGTGGTATACATGGACAAAGGCATCATCTATGAAGAAGGCACACCGGAGGAAATATTCGAGCATCCGAAGCGCGAGCGCACCCGCGTATTCGTGAACCGCATACGCGATTTCCACTTTGCGTTCCACAGCCCGGATTATGACCGCTTCCTGCTCAAATCCGAATGGCAGGCATACTGCAACAAGTATTTCCTCACCCGCGACAGCATGCGCAAGGCACAGCTCATCGGCACGGTACTGTTCCGCAATCTGCCGCTGGATAAAGGCACGCTGGATTTCTACTTCCGATACTCCGAACAGACCCGTGAAATGAGCATGGAAGTGCTGCTGCCGTTCGGCGTAGAACCGGTTGAACTGGAAAGCAACCCGGTCATCAGCGATTTGTGCTCCGAGGTCGATTATAATTACGAGGATGACCGCGTGAAATACAAACTCAAACTGCGCCACAAAAACCGCTGATTCAGCCCCACCCGCTTTCCCGCGAGCCCACCTCACAACCGGTGGGCTCGTTTTTTCGTTCACCTCTTGCATATCAGTTGGAAAAAGAGAGCAGAATCGGCTTGCCAATCAGGGCTTTCTCATGTATAATGCGCGCGCATCCAAGCGATGATTCAAGCTATGTCCGGCAATCTCACTTACAAGCAGTCCGGCGTCGATACTATTGAGGCGCAGTCTTTTGTTTCTGATATCAGTGCACACGTGAAGCGCACGCAGAAAAACCGTCAGCTCTGCAATGCTTTCGGTCTCTTTGCTGCAGCTTACGACCTTTCCTCCTACAAGGAACCGGTCATCGTGACCGGCACGGATGGCGTGGGTACCAAGACCGAAATCCTCTTCGACATGGATATGCTCGAAACGGCCGGTAAGGACCTGGTGGCCATGAACGTGAACGACCTTCTCACCACCGGTGGTGACCCCCTTCTCTTCCTCGACTACCTCGGCATTTCCAACCTGGAAATCGAGCGTCCCCGCATCACCCGCCTTGTGGCCGGCATGTGCGATTACCTGGAAAGCTGCAACTGCATCCTGGCCGGTGGCGAAACCGCCGAAATGCCCGGCGTAGTGCCCGAGGGGCTGGTGGAGCTGGCCGGCTTCAGCATCGGCTGCGTGGAAAAGAGCGAAATGATTGACCCCAGCCAGGTTGCCGTGGGCGATATCCTCATCGGCTACCCCAGCGATGGTTTCCACGCCAACGGCTGGAGCCTCGTGCGCCGCGTACTTGCCCAGAACCCCGACCTGCTTACCGAAGAAGAGCTGCGCGAACTGCTTGCCCCCACCCGCCTGTACCATGACGTGGTGTACGACATGCGCAAGCTCGGCATCACCCCCAAGGCATACGCCCACATCACTGGCGGCGGTCTGCCCGAAAACCTCGAGCGCTTCCTCGGCGAAAAGGGTGCTGACCTCGAAATCCCCTACTGGAACAACGAGCCCGCCCAGAAAGTCCTGCAGTTCGTTGACGCCGAAGACCGCTTCCACACCTTCAACATGGGTATCGGCTGGGTTGCCATCGTCTCCCCCGAGCAGGTTGAGCAGGCCCTCACCGCAGGCCCCGGCGGCTTCGTCATCGGCACCATGCGCGAAGGCAAGGGCATCAAGGTAACGGTGCGTAAGTAACCCCTATCCCTACTCATTTATGTCCGCAGCCATCCGCCTGCTCAAACCGCTTTCCTACTTTGAAGAAAAGTACGGAAACCCCGAGTGGGCATTCAACAAGCTCTTCCTCCTGCTGGAGAAGCAGCGCAACCGCGGCCAGGACGGAGCCGGGTTCGGCAGCATCAAGCTGAACATGCCGCTGGGTGAGCCCTACATCTTCCGCTCACGTGCGGTGGGCGGCTCTGCCCTCACCGACCTCTTCACCGCCCAGCAGCGCAACCTGCGCCACATGCGTGAGGACGGCATCATCAACGGCTCAGATGCCGCCACCTTCAAGAAGCACTTCAACTTTGGTGGTGAGGTGCTTATGGGACACATGCTCTATGGTTCCAGCGGCGTGCAGTACGAAGAAGGCAACTGCCACCCCTTCGTGCGGCGCTCCAACTGGCCCACCCGCACCCTCATGCTGCAGGGCGATTTCTCCATGACCAACGTGGAGGAACTGCACGAAAAGCTCATGGAGCGCGGTCAGCACCCAGTGTTTGACACCAACACCCAGGCTATTCTGGAAGAAGTGGGTTACCACCTCGACGAAGCGCACACTGACAAATACCGCGAGCTGCGCAAGCAGAACGTGGACGGGCGTGAGATTCCCCAGATTATTTCTTCAGAGCTCAACCTCTTCGATGTCATCAGCAAATCCTGCACGAACTGGGACGGCGGCTATGTCATCATGGGCGCTGTGGGCAATGGCGATTTCTTCTGTCTGCGCGACCCGCACGGCATCCGCCATTGCTACTACATCCAGACGGATGAGTTCATCGCCATTGCGAGTGAGCGTGCACCGCTCATGAGCGTCATGGAGGTAGAGGAAAGCGATGTGCACGAACTGGGCGCAGCCAACATGATACTGGTGAAGGCTGATGGCCAGGTGAGCATTAAGGAATACACCACCCCCGGCAAGTTCACCCCCTGCTGCTTTGAGGACATCTACACCTCCCGCGGTAACGACCCCGTCATCTATCGCGAGCGCAAGGCACTGGGCGCCAACCTCACCGAGCAAGTTGTAGCCAGCCTGGATAAGAACGACTTCTCCAAGGCGGCTATCACCTTCATTCCCAACACGGCAGAAGTATCCTACTATGGTCTGCTGGAAGGTCTGCGTGCCTACCGCCGCAACAAGGTGACCCAGGAAATGATTAACGCCTTCCGCAAGGGAGAAATGAGCGAAGAGCTCATCAACGAACTCATCCTGCGCCGCTGGCCGCGTGCAGAAAAGATTGCCCACAAGGACATCAAGCTCCGCACCTTCATTTCTGAAGCCAGCAGCCGCAAGCAGATGGCCTCCATGGTGTATGACCTCACTTACGGCGCCGTGGGTGAAGACGAAGTGCTCGTAGCTATTGACGACTCCATCGTGCGTGGCACTACGCTGAAGATGAGCCTGCTGAAACTGCTGGCCCGCACCAAGGCCCGCAAGATTGTCATCGTATCCTCCGCACCGCAGGTACGTTACCCGGACTTCTACGGTATCGACATGTGCGAAATGGGGCAGTTCGTAGCATTCCTGGCCGCTATCAACCTGCTGCACCGCAAGGGGCTGTCCAACATCATCACCGATGTGTACAACGAATGCCGCTACCAGCTCACCCTGCCGGTGGAGCAGCGCTCCAACCCCGTGCGCCGCATCTACAGTGCCCTGACCGAAGCCGAAATCACCGCCGAAATCTCGCGCATGGTCACGCCGGAGGACTCACCCTGCGAAATCCAGTGCGTCTACCAGACTCTGGAAGGTCTGCACAGCGCCATTGAGGCCCCCTGCGGCGACTGGTACTTCAGCGGTCACTACCCGACCCCGGGCGGCTACACCCTCATCAACAAAACCTACATCGCATGGTACGAAAAGACACACGGCAAAGCCGGTGAATTCGTACTGTAAGATAAACCACGGGGGCGGGGAATCGCCACAGATTCCCTGCCCCCGGTAGACTACCCAACCCCACCCTATGCCCCGTTACCATGAATACAGCCTCCAGAGAATCGTTTGCCGATTTACCGGATGAAGAGCTCATTGCGAGTACACTTGCCGGAAAAACGCGTGCGTACGATGAGCTCATCCGGCGGCACAGCCGCAAGCTCAACGCCATGCTCATCCAGATGCTCAACAGCGAGGCCGATGCGTACGACGTTGCTCAGGAATCATTCCTGAAAGCCTTTCATTCCCTCCGCTACTTCAAAGGGAACAGCTCGTTCTACACCTGGCTATACTCCATTGCGCTCAACAACGCACGCAACTTCCTGCGCAAGCGCAAACGCGAACGCAGCTACAGCCTCGATAACGATGAAAACGGCAACCCGCTGGAAAAAGACAGCGAACTGGCCGATGCGAACCTGGAATCAGATCCCATCCGCAAAGCCCAGGTAAATGACCTGCGCAGCAAACTGGCGCGCGCCATCTCCCAGCTTTCCCCTGCCCACCAGGAAGTCGTGAACCTCTGCGATATCCAGGGGCTTTCCTACCCGCAGATTGCCAAGCTCATCAATATCTCTGAGGGCACACTGCGCTCCCGCCTGCACTATGCCCACCGCCAGCTCCAGGGTATTCTGGCAGATGAAGTATAAAGCCTTGACCCACCGCGATGCTTCATGTAGAATACGGAGCAAATGAAGAATCCCATTGTCCGCAAGGTAGAAAAAGTGCCGGTAAGCCGGTTCTATGAGAAATACCGCAGCACGCTTGAAATGCAGTTGCTGAACACGCCTCTGGGCATGTCGCGCCCGATAGTACAGGCTGCATTCAACCGCCCGGGGCTTGCACTTTCCGGGTTCTTCGGATACTTTGCGCACGAACGAATCCAGGTATTCGGGGCGGCAGAAATGGCGTATCTGGGCACCATGTCCCAGTCGGAACGGGAAGACAGGCTGGACAAAATCTGCAGTCAGGATGCTCCCTGCCTCATCTTTGCCCGAGGGGTGGATGTGCCGGCAGATGTGCTGGCCATAGCAGACCGCTACAATCTGTGTGTGTTCCGCACCTCGCTGCTCACCATGGATTTTGTGAACCGCGCCACCTATATCCTTGAAAATGAGTTTGCCGACAGCACCACCATGCACGCCTGCATGGTAGACGTGCGCGGCGTGGGCGTGCTCATCACCGGCAAGGGTGGCGTGGGTAAGAGCGAAATCTCGCTGGGTCTGGTGGAGCGCGGTTCCTCGCTGGTGGCAGACGACATGGTGCGCATCCGCAATCTGGGCGGCGACCTCATTGCCACGGCGCCGCCTCTCTCCAGCGGCTTCATCGAAATCCGCGGGCTGGGTATCATCAACGTGACCAACCTCTTTGGTCTGAAAGCCTTCCGCAAAGAAAAACGCATCGACCTGGTCATCAACCTCTTCAGCGGTGAAATGACCGAAATGGAGAGGCTGGGACTGGAGCACAAGTACATCAACATTCTGGGAGTGGAGGTGGAGCACCTCAACCTGCCCGTGGCACCGGGACGCGATATGTGCCGACTGGTGGAAGTAGCAGCCCTGGGGCGCTACCTGCGCGACAGCGGCTATGATATGGCCAGCGAATTCAACAAGCGACTGAACAAGGAAATAGCCAACCGCGCCGTCTATCCCGGCAATGCTGAATAAGTTTTATGAGTACCCCCCTTTCCGATATTGTATCCCTGCTGGATATCACACTGCGCATCCATGAAATCAAGGATGCCTCTGTAGCCATGAACGGTCTACAGGTGGAAAACAACGGCAGTGTCACCAAGGTGGCGCTCGGCGTGGATGGCTCGCAGAAAACCATCGATGATGCCATTTCCGCCGGTGCCGATTTGCTGGTGCTGCACCACGGTATCTTCTGGTGCGGGCTGCAGCCGCTCAAAGGCTGGTGGAAACAGAAGGTGGAATCCTGCCTGAATAACAACCTGGCTATCTACTCGGCCCACCTGCCGCTGGATATGCACCCGCAGCTGGGCAACAACGCCGGCATCGCCAAAGCACTCGGCCTGCAGGAAGTGCAGCCGGAGGTAGACTACCACGGCACCCTCATCGGGCTTTCCGGCATCTTCCCCGGCACTGTGGACGAACTGCGCACACGGTACGCCGAAATCACCGGGGCTCCGGTGACCGGTGTGGTACACGATGCCACCCTGCCCGCCGGGCGCATTGCGCTGTGCAGCGGCGGCGGCGGCGAGGAGATTTACCAGATGCACGCCAAGGGCTACGGCACCTACCTCACAGGCGAGGAAAACCACTGGGTAAGCAACGCCGCCCGCGATATGGGTATCAACATCCTCTTTGCCGGGCACTACGCAACCGAAACCTTCGGCGTGCGCGCCCTGGGGGCTCTGCTGGAAGAACAATTCGGGCTTCCTACGGTGTTCATTGATAACCCCACCGGCATGTAACCATGCTCATTATTGTAGAAGACCAGCTCGGCACCCGTCTTGACCAGTATCTGGCAGCCCAGCTGCCCGAGCTCTCCCGCGCGCGCATCCAGTCGCTCATCAAGGACGGCGAAATCACCGTAAACGGCAAGGCCACCAAAGCCAAAACCCCGGTGGAGCGCAACATGCGCATCGAGGTGAGCATCCCGGAGCCGGAACCCGCCGAAGCCCAGCCGCAGGATATCCCGATTTCTGTACTCTTTGAAGACAAGCACGTCATCGTCATCGACAAGGAAAGCGGCATGGTCGTGCACCCCGCCGCCGGAAACCCGGATGGAACACTGGTAAACGCCGTGCTCTTCCATTGCGGCGATTTATCCGGCATTGGCGGCGTGGAACGCCCCGGCATCGTGCACCGACTCGATAAGGACACCAGCGGCTGCATTGTAGTGGCCAAGAAT
>JAEIGA010012272.1_pt1 | contig 12998 bp, 9 predicted proteins | sample 9270691 | NCBI WGS metagenome assembly JAEIGA01 (sample SAMN17057246, study PRJNA624740) | gut metagenome | biome: biome; isolation source: fecal sample | host: Bos grunniens | place: China: Xizang | collected 2019 | reverse complement strand
AAGCCATATGTGTTCATATAATAAGGAAGACGTGAAGAACATCCGATACCGGAAACAACCACATATCTCTCCTTGCTGTATCCCAAAGCCTCTGTTACGTCAGGAAGAGCACGCTGCAAAGCGGCAAGCACACCATGGTCACCGCATCCAGGGCACCATCTCACTTCCTGATCACTCTTGAATTCCTTGAATGTATATCTTGGCATAACTATTCTGTATAGATTCCCGGTCTGGCCGGGTATGACATTACATATTATCCTTTATTGCAGAAACTATTTCCTGTACAAGGAACGGCTGTCCCTGCACCTTGTTGAACTGCTCATACTTGAACTGTGGCATCACTCCGCGGAGGTAATTCACAAAGTGGCCGCTGTTCAGTTCGCATACGAGGATCCTGTCAAACTTCTCGAACACCTTTTCTGTGTTTCTTGGAAGAGGCATGATGTAATCGAAGTGAGCAAAGCTGACATCGATGCCCGTTGCACGTACTTCCTGTACAGCTGAAAGCAGATGTCCGAAGGTTCCGCCCCAGCCTACAACGAGAAGCTTGCCGCTTTCAGCTCCATTGACTTCAAGTTCAGGTATATAATCCGCAACACGCTGCACCTTCTCCATTCTTTCCTTTACCATCACTGCATGGTTTACAGGATCTGAAGAGAGTACGCCATCGTGATTCTTTTCGAGACCACCAACACGGTGTTCGCATCCTGCCATTCCAGGCACAGCCCATCTACGCGCAAGAGTCTCCGGATCTCTCTGGAAAGGCTTGTATTCAGTGTTTGGCTGAGCAAAAGGTGGTCGGATACGTGGATAATCCTTCATTGAAGGGATATGCCATGGCTCTGATCCGTTTCCAAGGAAGCCCTCTGTAAGGAGAAGAACAGGAGTCATATGTTCAAGTGCAATCTTTGCTGCATTGAATGCGGCATCGAAGCATCCGGCAGGGGAATGAGCGGCCATCACCACCATCGGACATTCTCCGTTACGTCCGTAAAGAGCCTGGTTAAGGTCTGTCTGCTCTGTCTTCGTAGGAATACCTGTTGATGGACCTGCGCGCTGCACATCCACAATCACAAGCGGAAGTTCAGTCATTACAGCAAGTCCAAGAGCCTCCGACTTAAGAGAAAGACCAGGACCAGATGTTGTGGTCACAGCAAGGTTACCAGCAAATGCAGCACCGATTGCAGTACATATACCTGCAATCTCATCCTCCGCCTGAAGCGTCTTGGCACCAAGACTCTTGTGGACAGCAAGTTCCTCAAGAATTCCAGTTGCAGGGGTAATAGGGTACGAACCGCAGAACAGAGGCAGGTTTGCCTTCTCCGCTGCTGCAAGAAGTCCCCATGCAGTCGCCTGGTTTCCTGTAATGTTTCTATAGAGTCCCTTAGGCTGGTTTGCCGGCTCGATGTTGTATGTATTAGGAATTGCCTGAATGTTGGCTGCGTAATTATAACCGTCCTTGAGAACCTTCTTGTTAGGCTCTACAAGCTCCGGCTTCTTTTTGCCAAACTTACGTTCGAGGTACTGGAAGATATATTCCATCGGACGGTTGTATATATAACAAGCCATTCCGAGGGTAAACATATTCTTGCATTTCTCGATTGTCTTCTTGTCAAGTCCGCTATCCTTCAGGCTCTCATGGGTAAGCGTAGTGATAGGAGCGACGATGATAGTCCTGTCTTCGATATAAAGTTCTGCTATCGGATCGTTCTTAAGTCCCGCTCTTTTGAGGCCTTCCTCATCAAAGGTATCAGCATCGATAAGAACCATTGCTGTTCTTTTAAGCCATTTTGCATTGGCCTTCAGGGCAGCAGGGTTCATGGCTACAAGTAGGTCACAAAAGTCACCAGGTGTGGTGATGTGTTCGCTTCCTATATGGACCTGGAAGCCTGATACACCTGATACGGTACCATGAGGAGCACGGATTTCTGCCGGATAATCCGGGAAAGTAGAAAGTTCGTTACCAAAGATGGCTGACATATCTGCAAAAAGAGACCCGGTGAGCTGCATACCATCTCCCGAATCTCCAGCAAATCTTATGACAACATCTTTAGTATCAATTACCTTATGTTGCATAGTTAATGTTATAAATTAAAATCAGTTGGTTAGATTGACTGACAAATTTAAAAACTTTTCTTTTACATTAGCCACAATTATCAAGTTTTTTATAAAATAAAATGAGTCGGCACTTCAAACTGAAATACCGACCCGTAATATTTTAAATCAGACAATACTACTGTGCCTGAGTTGCCTGTGCCTTTGCCATCATCTCAGCCTGGAGAGTTTCAAGAGTTCTGCCCTCAGGGATATTGAGTGCTGTCCTGGCTTCTGAAGTGAGGTCAATGATCTGTGCTGGATCAACATAAAGGAATGATGCCTTCTCATACACAGCGGCAACACCCTTTGCCTTTGCAAGCTCAGTTATAACCTTGTTGGCCTTCTCGATGATAGGTGCCTGAAGGTTCTGCTGAAGCTGCTGAAGCTCCTGCTGGAGGCTCTGCTGGGTCTGCTGAAGTCTTGACTCGATCTCCATAAGCTCACGCTGCTTGGTCTCAAGAACAGCAGGGGTCCATGTGCTTGACTTCTGCTCATACTGCTGCATCTTTGTCTGATACTCTTCGTACATCGCCATCAGGATTTCCTCATTGGTCTTTGAGTTCTCTTCCAGAGTTGCTCTTGCCTCATCCATTTCTGGCATAAGCATGATGATCTCATTGAAGTCAACATACGCAAACTTTGTGTCCTGTGCATTTGCAGCGAAAGACATGATTGCTGCCGCTGCTACCAAAATGATTTTCTTCATAATTTATTCTATTTATATTTTTAATTTCTAGAACTGCTGTCCGATCACAAAATGGAACTGGCTCTTTCCATTAACAGGATCATCGAATCCCCATCCCCAGTCAACTCCAAGCAGACCGATCATCGGCAGGAAGACTCTCACACCGACTCCGGCAGATCGTTTGATCTGGAACGGATTGAAGTCCCTGATATCTGACCAACAGTTACCACCTTCAAGGAAAAGCAATGCATATATTGTAGACTGCGGCTGAAGGATGACCGGATAACGGAGCTCAACAGTAAACTTGTCATAAACATTTCCGGCATAATAGTTTCCTGTCGCACTGTTATCGGTAGCCAATGGGGTCAGAGAGTAATTCTCGTAACCGCGGAGCGATATGATTTCAGAACCATATGTATCGTATCCGGACATACCGTCACCTCCGACACGGAAGCCTTCAAATGGAGAGTATCCCCACTTTCTGTTATAGTATCCGAGATATCCGAACTGTGCTCTGGCCATCAGGACAAGGTCACCAACCAGCTTAGTATATACTGCACCTTTAAACGACCACTTGTGATATTCGATCCATCTGTATCTGTCCTGAGAAGACTGCATGCTGTAATCGATGTCTCTCCAGCTGTTTACCTTTGTCGGTTTTCCATCAGCATCAAGTATTCCATAATTCTTCTTTCTGAGAAGAGAATATGGCGGAGTCAACTGAAGCGAGAAACTGAAGTCAGAACCAACACGCGGATATATCTGCTGGTCGGTCGAGTTTCTTGAAAGGCTCAGTGTATAGCTGAGATTGTGTGAAACACCTGTTCTGAACATGAACTGATATGCCCAATCCTGCAGATTGTATGTCTGCCAGCTCAGCTGATTGTAAAGCACGAAGTAGTTATCAGGCCACTTCAGACGCTTACCGATACCTGCCGCAAAACCATACACCTCCATATACTGGTCATTGTTGAGAATATTGAAAGCCAGATATGAGTTTGTCTGACGTGTATCATACAATGACATGTTCAAAGATGTCGGCTTCTTTCCAAAGAGCCATGGCTCTGAAAAACTTGCAGACAGGCTGGTGTAATATGTTCCGTTTGTCTGGAAACGGAGTGAGAGATTCTGAGCATCTCCAAGAGGAACAGGACGCCAGGCAGTCTTATCAAAGAATCTTCTGGTAGAGAAGTTGTTGAAGCTTACTCCAACAGTGGCTACAAAGGTGTTACCTCCCCATCCTCCTGAAAGTTCAAGCTGGCTTGAAGGCTTCTCTGTAACATTATATACGACGTCTACTGTGTTGTTGAGCTGATTAGGAATGATAGAATAGCCCCCTTCTCCCATAATTGCCTCAGGATCAAACTGTCCCATGGATGCAATTTCTCTGATAGATCTTTCAAAGGCAGACTGACTGAAAAGGTAACCAGGAAGTGTGAAGAGCTGCCGCCTGATGACTCTTTCATTGGTAAGGTCATTACCATTGATGATGATATTATTCAAAGTCGCAGGCTTTCCCTCCACAATACGCATCTCCACATCCACAGAGTCAGCCTCTATATTCAATTCAACCGGCTGGATGTTGAAAAAGAGGTAGCCATTGTCACGATAAGCCTTAGAGACATCGTATTCGCTTTGTTTTCCACCTCCAAAAAGTCGTTTCTCCATCGTTACCACATCATAAACATCACCTTTATTGATCATAAGGATGTCGTTCAGATTCTCCGTCGTATAGACAGAGTTACCGGTCCATGTGATGTTTCGGAAGAAATATTTCTTACCTTCGTCTATGTCAAAATCAATCTGAAGACGTCCTGGTTCAATGAAATACATCGTGTCTTTGACTATCCTTGCATCTCTATATCCGGCCTCATTGAATACGCTGATCATGGCACGCTTGTCATTCTCATACTCCTGCTCATTGAACTTCTTCGAGCTGAAGAAGTTCTGAAAACGCGCATCCCTGGTCTTCTTCATTGCACGGACAAGCTTCGACTCCTTGACATTATCATTTCCATTGAATGTAATCGTCTTGATCTTGACTTTCGGGCCACGATCTACGGCAAACTGCACACGGATAGCACCTCGGATTACGGTATCCTTCTTGGTGTTAACATCAACATTGACATTCAGGAAACCCTTCTCCTTATAATATCTCTTGATGATATCTACTGATGTCTTTGAAATATATTCTGAAAATTCTGTTCCTCGTCTGAAATTCAATCTTTCCCTCAACTCCTTTTCTTCACCAGACTTCACACCGCTGAATACCCAACGTGACACACGCGGTCTCTCTATAAGGGAGATCTTGAAAAAGGCAGTGTCGCGAGTCGGAGTTATGGAGTCAACTGCGACCGCCACATCTTCGAAATATCGTTGTCCCCAAAGTCTGGTAACAACAGAAGAAAGATCTTCACTAGGCACTGTTATCTCCATATCCTTGTGAAGACCAGCAACTTGAAGAATCTGTTCAGAAGAGTAATAGCTATTTCCCTCGACTCTTACTCCACCCACAATATATTTCTTTGGATTGTTATAGTCCACCACCACATCATCACCCTTGGTCTGCGCCACAGAAGGTAGCGACAGAGCCAAAGCTAACATGGTGATGGCCATTCGAAAAACTTTCATCTCAATATCCTTAAATTCAAAACTGCAAATATACGCAATTATTTGACTTTTCCATATCGTCTATCTCGTTTTGTGTAGTAATCGATAGCCTTCCGGAATTCATCCTTTCTGAAATCAGGCCAAAGAGTGTCAACGAACAAAAGTTCCGAATAAGCGCCCTGCCATAAAAGATAATTGCTCAAACGGCACTCTCCGGAAGTCCTGACAATCAAGTCAGGATCCGGTATGCCGGCAGTAGAAAGATATCTGTCAAAACCGTCGACATCCATATCAAGAATATCCGCAGCCCGTCCTGGATTTTCACATAGTTCCAATGCCATCTTCTTGGCAGCCTGAAGAATATCCCACTTTCCACTATAACTGAGAAGTACAATCAATGTAAGCCTATCATTATGTGAAGTCTGGGCCATACATGAGTCTATGACGTCATTCAGTTCAGGAGCAAGACGACCTCGGTTTCCTATTACCATAAAACGCACTCCATTTTTATCCAGAGATGGCATCTCGGCAGCCATTGCCTTGACCATCAACGTCATAAGAGAATCGACCTCTTCCTGTGGACGATTCCAGTTTTCCTCTGAAAATGCATAGATGGAAAGGTACTTCACACCTGTTTCAACGGCAGCTTCCACACAAGCCCTGACACTTTCCACACCCTCGAAATGGCCGTACACACGTTCCTTACCTCTTTCCTTGGCCCAACGACCGTTTCCATCCATAATCAAGGACACATGGACAGGAATATTAAAGTTTATATTTGACATAGCTATTTGATATTTCTTACATCCTCTCCCCAATACAGTTTCTCGGTGAGGGCATTGATAAAGTCGGATTTATCGAGTCGGACCCGCTTTAGCGAAAATTGTGCCAATGATATCTCTATCTCAGATCCTTCATTAATCTGCAGACTACTGTTATCTGCAGTAAAAATGACATGACTGTCTCGGGAATGAACGTTGAGCGAGATTACAGCAGTGTCAGGCACCACCAACGGTCGGACGTTCATATTATGGGGTGAGATTGGAGTTATGATCAAGACTTTGGAAGCCGGCAGCACAATAGGACCACCAGCACTTAACGAATAGGCCGTAGATCCCGAACTTGTCGAAACTATCAAACCGTCAGCCCAATATGCCGGGAGCTCTACACCATCTATGGTCACACCTACAGCCAGCATTGCAGCACCGGACCTATGAACAGTGATCTCATTCAAGGCATATGACTCACTCGCCCCTTTATCATTCAGCACCGCCCTTAACATTGCACGGTCTTCTACAGAATAACCGCTACCGAGCAAGGCATCCGCCACATCCTCCGGACGATTTTCAGAGAGGAAGCCAACACGACCGAGATTCACCCCCACGATAGGTATGCCCATATGAGCAGCAAACTTGGATGCCGTAAGAAAGGTTCCGTCACCACCGACACTCATAAGCATATCAGTGTCGGGATCAAGAGTCTGACCACATCCTATATGATATAAAGACACCCCTCCCTGCTCAAGCCTGGCGAGCATCTCGATCACCCGCTCATTTTCTCTCGCATCTTCCTTGCCTATATATATTGCAATCTTCATATACCATTTGATTTAATCAACCTTCAAAAATAGCACAATATTCTTTAAAATTGAAGTTTATTATATATTTTTGCCTTTTGAATACATATAATATAAATGTACCATGACCAAACTCAGCGTCAACATCAATAAGATTGCAACCATACGAAATGCACGCGGAGGTAGCATGCCAGATGTCACTCTTGCTGCCATAAACTGCGAAAAGTTTGGTGCAGAGGGAATTACAGTACATCCCAGACCAGACGAAAGGCACATCAGATATGCAGACGTAAGAGAGATACGTCCACTGATCACAACCGAATTCAATATTGAAGGCAATCCTATACCATCATTCATCAACCTCGTATCAGAAGTCATTCCTGACCAGGTGACACTCGTACCGGATGCAGTGGATGCAATAACATCCAATGCAGGATGGGATACCATAAGCAACAGGGACTTTCTTACGGAAATCTGCAAGGAGTTCCACAGCAAGGGAATCAGAACGTCCATCTTCATCGGTGCTGACCCTAAGATGGCAGAAGCGGCAGCACTCTGTGGCTGCGACAGGATAGAGCTATATACGGAACCATACGCAGATCTCTTCCCAAAAGATCCGTCTTCAGCAATCGCCCCATTCATACGCACTGCAGAAGTTGCAAGAGATTGCGGCCTAGGCGTGAATGCCGGCCACGACCTTAATCTGGAAAACCTGGAGTTTTTTGTACGAAACATACCATGGACGGCTGAAGTATCTATTGGTCATGCCATAATATCGGACGCTCTATATATGGGATTGGAGAAAACAATACAGGCATACCTGTCAAAAGTCAAGATTTTTTAATTACCTTTGTAGTTTATAATCAAAAATATAAAATGAAAAAGACATTCTACATTCTCGGCGCACTTATCATCAGCGCCTCATTGGTTTCATGCAACAATGGCAGCAATGAAGCTAAACAGGACGAAGCTCCTGTCCAGGCATCTTCAGCAGTTCTCGCACCAGCAGGTTCGATAGTATACGTAGACATGACCAGACTCATGTCAGAGTACCAGATGGCAATTGACCTTGGCGCATCAGCAGAAGCAAAGATCGCTGAGCTCACAAAGACAGTCGAATCAAAGGCAAAGAGCATTGAGGCTGAAATCAAGAGAAAGCAGGACAAGCTTACCAAGGCTGCAAGCGAGTTCCAGGACAAGTACAGCAAAGGTCTCTACACTCAGTCAACAGCTGAGGTGAAGGCTCAGGAGATTCAGAAGATGGAGGTTGAGTACAACCAGTATGTAGCTACCAAAGATCAGGAACTCCAGCAGGAGCAGATCAAGATGCAGAACACTGCAAACGAAGAGCTTCTTGTCATGAACAACACCATCAATGACGCCATCAATACATTCATCGTAAAATACAATCAGGAAAAGAAGTTTGCGATGATTCTCATCAGCCAGGGTGACATTCCTAATGATGGTGCTACTAACCTCGGTGCTCCAGTCCTCACAGCTGATCCGTCACTTGACATCACCAGCGACGTGCTTGCCGGTCTGAACGCAGAATACAACGCATCTAAATAACACATCTACAATTGAAAATCGCGATACTGTCTTGTTTCTACCCTTACAGAGGAGGTATTTCTCAGTTTAACGCATGCCTTTATGATGAACTGAGCAAAGAACATATTGTCAAGGCATTCAACTTCAAGAGACAATATCCAGAATTCCTGTTCCCGGGTAAGACGCAGTTCGTGACTGATGACGACGAGGCCGTACCGGTAGAGAGTGAATCTCTACTGGATACGGCCAATCCGTTTTCATATGGAAAGACATATAGAGCGATACGTGACTGGAAACCGGATCTGCTGATTGTAAGATACTGGATGTCATATTTCGCACCGTCACTGGGATATATAACAAGAAGAATGAAGAAGCATTGCAAGGTAATATCTATCCTTGACAATGTCATACCACACGAGCCACACTTCTTTGACCCCCCTTTGACAAAATACTTCCTGAAGGGAAGCACAGGATGCATGACTTTGTGTGAAGCTGTGTCTAAAGACCTGTTGGCACTGAAGCCTGACGCCACATTCACTGTTCAGCAGCATCCTTTATATTCGCATTTCGGCACAAAACTCCCCCGTACAGAGGCGGAAGAGAAGCTTGGGCTGAAAAAAGGCATGAAAAACATTCTGTTCTTCGGATTGATACGCACATACAAAGGACTGGATATTCTTCTGGAGGCATTCGGCAGACTACCTGAAGACTATCAACTGATAATAGCAGGCGAACCATACGGTTCATTTGACAAATATCAGGAGATAATAGACAGGCTACCGAACAAAGACAGGGTGCATGCATCCTTGAAGTACATAAAGGATTCTGAGGTGAAGGACTATTTTTCTGCAACAGATTTAGCCGTACTTCCGTACAGAAGTGCAACACAGAGTGGTATCAGTTCAGTATCATACCATTTTGAGGTACCCATGATAGTAACTGATGTCGGAGGACTTAAGGAAACTATCGGAGATAGAGGTACCGGCATTGTAGCCAAAGATGGAAGACCGGAAACCATAGCAGAGGAGATACAGAGATACTTCAGTGACCCATCCATTAAAGCCGACTTCATAAAGAACATCCGTCTGGAAAAAGAGAGACTTTCATGGAAAAGCTTCGCAGCCGGATTAGTTGAATTTGCAAAAGAATTGTGATATGGAAAGAAGAAGATTAAACCCCATCATATGCAGTCTCGCAGCATTATTGATGACATGCGCTGCTTTTCATCAGACAGCAGGAGCACAGGAATATGTAGCCCCTCCTGTCAGCATATCAAAGGATAAGGTGAAGATTGACGGCAAGGTATTCTACTCCCATATCGTGCTTGAAAAACAGACTCTGTTTTCAATCAGCAAAGCATACGACGTCAGTATCGAGGATATCTACAGATACAATCCGGATATAAAAGAAAACGGATTGAGAAAGAATGACATCATCAACATCCCTGTCATTAACAAATCCACAAATAAGAAGGATAAGGATAAAGAAGATGAGGTCATAAACCAAACACAGCCTGAAAGGATCAAGCATACAGTGAAGTGGTATGAAGACCTGTCCTCAATCGCTGAAAAGTACCATGTAACCGAAGATGCCATCGTCAAGGCCAATGGGCTTAAAGACAAGAAGGTCAAGAGCAGACAGGTACTCATCATACCTGAGATGGATGAGCAAACTGACTTCACGGTCAACACCGAACCAAATGTAATCAATGATGAAGCAGCAGAAGTAAAAGAAGACGGTACATATGATGACCAGAACAGCATAGAGCAATACTCTGACACGCTCTTTGCTTTGGATTATTGGAACAGTTTCAAAAGAAAGTCTGTCAATGCCACATTGATAATGCCTTTCAAGGCATCGGCTCAAGCTGCAAACAGAAACAATATGGACTTCTATAGCGGAGTTCTTATCGCAGCACATGAGACAAAAGAGAAGGGGGGCGAAGTATACCTTAACGTATACGACATAGCAGAGGGGCTATCAAACATTCCGACAGACATCCTGAAGGCAAGTGACGTAATCATCGGCCCCATTGCGCCAGATGATATAATCAAAGTGTCGAATATGGCAGATGGAGCCTGCCCTATCGTCTCTCCTCTGGATCAGAGAGGCGAAAAACTTGCATCACAATATCCGCATATCATCCAGGTGCCGTCATCACAGATATCACAGTTCATCGATCTGGCAGACTGGATCAAGGAAGACATGCACAGGGAAGACAAAGTACTTGTAATCTCAGAAAAGGAAGCAAGACAGAATGACGGAGGCAAAGTCCTGCAGTCAATCATTGACCAAAGCGGAATCCATTACACTCCCCTTGCATACAGTATTCTTGAGGGTCGAGACATACAGTCATCTATTGAAGCTGCAATGACAAAGGATGGAGTAAACAGGGTGGTGATAGCATCCGAAAGCGAGGCATTCGTAAACGATGCTGTCAGGAACCTGAACCTCATAGTACACAACAAGTTTTCTGTAGTCCTGTATGGTCCTGCCAAAATCAGAACATTCGAAACAATTGAGGTGGAAAACTTCCATAACACAGCCCTTCACGCCAGTCTTACATACAACATTGATTATGACAATGAAGCCGTACAGGATTTCGTAATGAAATATCGTGCTATGTTTGGAACCGAGCCAACACAATTCGCCTTCCAGGGATATGATATCGCCAGGTATTTCTTCGATGTAATATCACAACACCATAGCACCTGGACATCACATATGACAGAAGATGCAGCAGATATGCTTCAGAACAGATTTATGTTCAAAGAAAATGATAGAGGAAGCTACGTAAACAGCGGAATCAGAAGAATCATATACGACAGAGACTATTCTATAATTCCGGTACAATAAAAGATTATCTACCTTCAAGAAGTGACTTGGCATTTGCAATGGCGGCATCTGTAAGAACTGATCCGCTTAGCATACGTGCAACTTCAATGACACGTTCATCACCGGTAATCGGCTTAATGGTAGAGGTTGCCTTTGCATCTTGGGACATATGCTTTTCCACCAAATAATGTGCGCTGCCCTTTGCAGCAACCTGAGGAAGGTGAGTTATAGCAAAAACCTGCATGTTCTTTCCCATATCACAGATCATTGAACCCATCTTGTCGGCAACACTTCCGGAAACGCCAGTATCGATCTCATCAAAGATCATTGTCGGCATCTTAGAAAAACGGGACATCATTTCCTTGAGTGCAAGCATGATACGGGACATCTCACCCCCTGATGCACATTTAGAGACTTCGATAGGATTTCTGCCTGTAGACGAGAACATGAATGAAACACCATCATGACCTGTTACGGAAAGCGGTGCGTCAGTGACGGATACGCTGAATACTGCATAAGGCATCTCAAGACTTCGCACAGAATCCTGAATGCTCTGAGCAAAAGCTGTTGATGCGCTAACCCTGGATGAGTGCAGTTCATCAGCAACCTTAGACAGATCCATGTAAACAGAGGAGATGGAAGCACGTAATTCTTCGGCCTCTTCCTCAAGTTTTGCCGAATCGGTAAACTGGGAAGCAAGACGGTCTCTCAATGCAATAAGCTCAGTCTCATCAGCACATCCATGTTTCTGAAGGAGACCGTAAATCAAAGACATACGATCTTCGACAGCAGTCAGTCTGTCTTCAGACATATCCATTCGTGAATTCATGGCAGACACTTCGGAATAGACATCGTCCAACTCACGTCTGCACGACACCACCCGTTCAGCCAATTCAGAAGCCTCAGGAATAAATCTGGACACTTTGGAAAGCATCCTGTCGATCTCCTTCAGAATCATATCGACAGGCATCATTTCTGAGCTTGAAGCTGGAGAAAACAGCTCTTCTGCCCCACTCAGACAGATCTTTATCTCTTCAGCATTCGCAAGCTGCTTCTGTTCTTCCTCCAATGAAGCAAGTTCACCTTCAGACAAGGATGCAGCTTCTAGCTGACGAAGTTGAGCATCATTATAGTCACGGTCACGAGCAGCAGATGCAATAGCGGCCTCCACAGCTGCAAGTCGGGCCTTGCAGGCTGACAATTGCAGCCAAAGATCATGACATCTTGAACGAAGATCACTGTTTCCTGCATATTCATCAAGCATATCAAGCTGGAACTGCTTGTCTGACAGAAGAAGGGTCTGGTGCTGAGAGTGAATGTCTACAAGTCTGTCGGATATTGCCTGTAAAAGGGTCACAGGCACAGGTGAATCATTTACGAAAGCCCTTGAGCGTCCGGATCGGTTCACGATCCTTCTGACAATAAGATGGCCTTCATCCCACTCAACCTCATTTTCATCCAACATTGACATTATTGAGTCGTCAACAGAATCAAATTCCGCCTCAACGACACAATTATCTGCTCCTTCTGATACCATGGAGGCATCAGCCTTGGCTCCCATTATCAGGGATAGAGCTCCAAGAAGAATAGACTTTCCGGCTCCAGTCTGTCCCGTAATAATGATCAGACCCTCCGGAAATTCAATTT
>JAEIGA010012271.1_pt1 | contig 12998 bp, 9 predicted proteins | sample 9270691 | NCBI WGS metagenome assembly JAEIGA01 (sample SAMN17057246, study PRJNA624740) | gut metagenome | biome: biome; isolation source: fecal sample | host: Bos grunniens | place: China: Xizang | collected 2019 | reverse complement strand
TAGACGAGTGGACAAGTTAAAGGCTTGCTCCTCGCCCATCAAAGTAATAATCACAAAAACGTAATATTTATGAAGAAAATCTTTACTCTCCTCTGCTCTGCAGTATTCGCGCTCACAGCAAGCGCTCAAGTAGAATTTGTAAACGACGGCAAGGTGCTGGAAGACGGCGCTACAATCACACTACATCCTTCGACAATGGAATTGGCTCCAGGTTTTGTTATCGTAGATGGTATGATCAAAGCACCATACATCAAAAACACTGATACAGAGGCTGGCAAATTGACCGTAAAGGTAGTGCGCGCAGATATGTCTCACCACTTCTCTTGGTGCGGTATCATTGATAAATGTACAGAAATATCTGGCATGAGCGAAAGCCGTTCTGCGGTAGTACCAGCCGGCGAAATGGTTGCCCTTGACCTACACCCCGAGTTTGAAGACGGCGTATTCGCCACTTATTCTGTCACAGTGACAGCAAGCCTCGGCGGCGCGTCTCGCACAATCAACATCAACTACGTTTATAGCGAAAACATGGGCGTAGAAGGTACTTTGGCTGATGCAGACGTCGTTCGCGTAGCAGGCAAGACCTTGAACTTCCGCTTCGCTACTCCTGGCGTGCGCACCGTAGCCGTTTATAGCACAGACGGCCGCAAGGTGGCTGAAGGTCGCGTAGGCGATGCTGGCAATTTGAACCTTTCACACTTGCAAAATGGTGTATACCTCTACCAAGTGCAAGGCGGCAAGAGCGGCAAGGTGATGTTGAAGTAATCTGTACACAACGGTAAAATATAAGGGAATTGCGCTTTCATCAATCTATATTGATTCTTGGGGCGACAATCCTCTTTTTTATTTATAAGGTTCTGAGGTTAAGAAGTTCTGAGGTTAAGAAGATTCTCCAAACGTAACGACCTAACACCTCGCACCTATCATCTAAATCCATTTTAATATGAAAAAGTTTCTCTTCTCCAGTATCCTCTGCACCTTTGCACTGACAGCGGTGGCACAGAGTGAACCTGCGCAAAAAAATAGTGTCTATTCGTCTATACAAAGTCTAATAGCACTGACGCCAACCTCTCCCCACGCACCGCTGGAACGACTGATTGGCGAATTGAGAGAAGGCAAAGGCGAAAGCATCTATCAGCGCTGTACACCCGAGGTTCAGCAAGCACTCACGACAGCTCAGCTGAGTCAAATTTGGGCACAGTTGGAAGCGCAAATGGGGGAGTTTGTGACAGCAGAGGACTTTCATCGTGCAAGCAAAGGCAAATATGACGTACTCGACTGCAGAGTGCGTTTCAAAAATATGACGCTGCGTTGCACCGCCACCTTTGATGCCATGGGACGCATCGCCGGTTTGCTCTTTGCGCCCGAGGCAGATGTAAAAAATGATACGGCTGAGGACACATCAGCAAAGACCTATTTGACCGAGCGCGAAGTTTGCATCACGCACGGCAAGGTTTCGCTCCCCGGCACTCTATGTTTGCCTAAATCAGTAAAGACGGGCGATAAAGTTCCACTCGTCGTGATGGTACACGGCAGTGGCCCCAACGATCGCGACGAGACCATAGGCCCCAACCGCCCCTTCCGCGAGATGGCACACGCCCTGGCACGCCGCGGCATCGCCACTTTGCGCTATGACAAGCGCACCTACGTCTATGGCACCAAGGTCAACGAAGTCGGTGGTGCGGACAACTACGACACCGAAGTGGTGCACGATGCTGTCGAAGCGTTGAAATTGGGCGGCAGTTTGGCAGAAATCAACCCCGACCAAGTCTTCGTGCTCGGCCATAGTTTGGGCGCAGGATTGGTACCCCGCATCATCAGCCAGAGTCAGGTGCCCGTAGCCGGCGGTGTGATGTGGTGTGCCTCGGCCCGTACCTTGGACGTCGTACTGCACGAACAGATTCATTATATCGCCACCCTGCAGAGCCTGGACGCCGCTGCGGCTGAAGCGATGTACGCACAGATGCTCGCCACCCTACCCCAGGCTTATCTCGACTTTGCCCGTACTCACCGTCCCCTCGACGAAGGTCGCACATGTGCTTCGCCCCTGCTCGTCATCGGCGCCGGCCACGACTATCAAGTGACCAAGACGGACTACGACCTGTGGCGCGAAGCTCTGCCTCAGGGCAAGGGGCACCAGTTCCTGTGGATCGAGAATGCCGACCACTGTCTGCGTACGACCACCGAGATGGCGACGCCAAACAGTTACCTGCAATACCTGCCTCTGAACGAAAAGGGGGTCGAAGGCATCACCAATTTTGTGAAAAAGCAATGCTCAAAATAGATCCATTTAGGGAGCAAAATTGGCGCCCAAAACTTGCATAAATTTTGACAAAATAAATTTTCAATCTAGGAGAGAAAAAATCCACTCTCCTAGATTTTTTTGCAACAAATCAAGACCTCCGCCAAAAAAAACTAGACCTTTTTCAAAAAAGGTTAGACCTTTTTTCAACGAGGCGGCGCAAAATTTTCACAACATCTTGACTTTTTTCTAAAAAGTTTCGCCGATTTTTTCGCAGAAAAAGCCTTTTTGTGTCCTAAACCTCCACAAAACATGCAAAAAGTGTTCTATTTCTCCCGAAAATACAGAAAATCCAATCGTTCATAACGCGCGTATTTGCCACCCGTCGGATTTTTGATTTCAGATACGCGATTCTCGAGGCATTAGTTGAGGGGATTTTTTGCACCTTTCACCCTCATCTTTTTACACCAAATACGGGGAGAAATTTGCCGCTTTTTTGGCACACGATATGCAGCTTTGCGACCCCGAAAACTTGTACCGCCGAAACGCATTCTGATGGCATTCCATTTCTTTTTTAGATGAAATCTAACTTCTCTGTAAAAATTCGAGGAAAGTTTCAAAGATAATATGTAACTTTGTACATTCGAGACAGTATGTACCATTAGCAATTCACAAGATATGGAAATCAAGATAATCAACCACTCGCACCACCCTCTGCCCGCCTATGCCACTACAGCAAGTGCCGGCATGGACCTGCGTGCCAACCTCGACGAACCAATTACACTGGCGCCGATGGAGCGCCGTCTGATCCCCACTGGGCTACATATCGCCCTGCCCGTGGGATACGAGGCACAGGTGCGTCCACGCTCAGGCTTGGCGCTGAAACATGGTATCGGCGTGCTCAATTCGCCAGGTACAATCGATGCAGACTATCGTGGTGAAATCGGCGTCATCCTGGTCAATTTGTCCAACGTGCCCTTTGTGGTGCAGGATGGCGAACGTATTGCGCAGATGGTCATTGCACGTCACGAGGTGGCCGAATGGCAGCTCGTAGAAACCCTGGACGAAACGGAACGAGGCGCCGGCGGTTTTGGTCATACAGGCCGAGAATAATCCCGAAATAATCACCTGAAATTTCAAAGGCAGGGAGTCGCCGCCCTAAATCCTGATATAAAAAAATGAGATTAAAACTTTGCACAGCATTTTCACTGATCCTCCCGCTCTTGCTACTGACATCAGCGGTGCTTGGTGTATCCTGCTCTTCATCCAAACACGGGGCGGGTCGGCAAAGTTTTGGACAAGCAGAAAAAATCGAAGCCCTGAGCTTTGACGAGGAGGGCCGCCGCTTTGACAATCTCTATTTGGCAGCACTAAGTCAGAAGTTAGCGGGAAATCTCGACGCCTACTACACCCTGCTCAGCGAAGCGCAAAAACTAAATCCCAATGCGGCTGAGGTTTATTACGAACTGGCACAATTGTCCGACGAATTCCCTTCGCTTGTTCGGGACTCTGTACTTGAAAGCCCTATACTCCTGCTCAAAAAAGCACTGAACAATGCGCCGCAAAACAGGGATATTCGCATGGCGCTCCTGGAACATTTGATCGACAAAGGACAATTCACAGAGTCAATCAACCAGTGTGACACCCTGCTCGCCCAGAAATACTCGGAAAACGTGGCCACCGTACACGCACGTCTGCTCTATTCCTGCGGCGAAGAACGAAAGACACTCGAAGCTGCTGAAAAAATCCTGCAACACGGCGGCGACGAGGAATATTGGATGGGCTTGATTTCCTCGTTGCTCGCAGAAATGAAAGATTCCGTCTTTGCCATTGAAAAAGCTCGGACTTACTACGACGAAAATCCCAACAATATGACGACAAACCTATACGTCGGCGTATTGATGGAACACCAAATGTACGACAAGGCCAGGGAAATCATCAACCAGCAGTTGGAAAAAAATCCCAAGAACCTGGACATACTGAGCAAGGAATTAGCCCTGATCATCAACAGCAAGGACACGACAACACAGGCCAAGGAGAAGGTGCGACAATACCTGCTCAATCCCGACGGACCCGAGAACTTGAAGACACTGATCAGTATTAGTTTTCCGCGAAACTGCCTGAGCGATTCGACTGAAATCAAATGGGCGAGCGAGGAACTCTTGACCCTGGCACTTTCTACGCCACAAAAGAGCACCAGCATCCTGGAATATCTTGCCAAGGCCTTGGAAAAGGAAGAGGAGACGTTGCAGATTTCCAACGAAGATTGGGCTGATACGTGCTACGTCGAATTCAATGGTCACAGAATAGAACCTCCGGCCACATTTGTCGACTACGAAAAATTAGAAAGTCTGACTGCCGAACGCCAAAAGCGAGGCATCAATCCACTTTTACATGTAGATTCGCTCAACACTATCTATGAAAAAATCTTGGAGATAGACCCTACGAACGAGAAAATCAGGTTCAAGTTGCTACAAAGTTACTCCAACGATCAAGACTATGACCGTCTGGAGAAAATATGTATCGACGCGATGGAATACGACGAGTACCTGTATTACTATGGCTACTATGGCGCGATGGCAATGCTCAACAAAGGGAAAGACCACGACGCCTTGTTGCTACTACGACAGACCACGCAGGGCGAAGACGAGACGCAAAACAAAGAACTCGTTGAAACAGTCTTCTCAACCCTGGGAGAACTTGAAGACCAAGAAGGGAATATCAAAGAAAGTATGGCCGCCTACGAAAAAGTCCTTGAGATCAATCCCTATAATGCTACCGTCGCCAACAATTTGGCTTATACGCTGAGCAAAGAAAATAGGGATTTGGATCGTGCAGAGGAGCTAATTCTTTTAGCCCTGGACATTAGTCCCAACGAAGGTTATATCTGGGATACTTACGCCTGGATACTGTATCAAAAAGGCGACTACGCAAAGGCAAAAGAAGCCATAGATTACGCACTGCAATACATAGCAGATTATCTGAATCCTGCTACGTATTACCTACACGCCGGAGATATTTACTATAAAGTAGGGCAAAAGAAAAAAGCCAACGTCTTCTGGCAAAAAGCCCTCAGGTCGGCCACAGATACTCAAGAGAAAGCAGAAATAAACAAGCGCATCAAAACACAGCGCGTACCATAGTAGACACAGGTCGGTATATTATTTCAAAAAGTACAAACCACATATTTTATATCTCACACTATTTATATCACATATCACTCTTATGAAATCAGTCATCAGACACGCTTTTATCGCCCTCTCAGTATTTTCTCTCGGTCTGGGATTTACTTCGTGCAAGACGTCGCGAAATGCCACCGAAGCAACGGCCGTAAGTACAGAAACCAAGGTGAAAACGAAACGCAATGAGGCCGCAAAATATGTAGAGCAAATAGAAAAAGCATATCCCAAAGCTTCGCACCTCACAGCCAAGACGAAGATGCAAATCAAGTACGGCAGCAAGGATTTAAGTGTAAGCGGAAATCTAAAAATGAAACGCGACGAAGCCATACAATTAAGCCTGCGCGTTTTGGGATTTGAGGTTGGTAGAGTCGAATTTACACCTGCTGGCGTTTTGGTCTTGGATCGTATCAATTCGCAGTACTTCCGTGCCACTTACAACGATGTTTCTTACCTCAAGGCCTCGGGTCTTGACTTCAATGCTTTGCAGTCGCTCTTCTGGAACGAACTCTTCGCACCAAATGATCAGAGCAAAAAGAAAAAGGATGAACGTTTCGACGTAAATGTGCAAAAGAATAAGATACAACTCAAACTGGCCGACGCACCAAAGCTTGACTACGATTTCACAATAGACACTGCGGATTCACGCATCAAGACCGTGAAGGTAACACCCAAGAACACGAGCAGCACAGATGAACTCCTGTGGAATTATAGTCAGTTCGAATCTTTCGGAGAAGACACTTTCCCCGTACAAATGAACTGCAAAGCACAAATGGGTAAGCACAAAGGAGAAGTCACCTTTATCCTCAGCAAAATCAACCAAGACTCTGATTGGAATGCCCAAAGCGAAATTCCATCTAAATATAAGGAAAAATCTATAGAGTCTATTGTAAAATTATTGCTCTCACTATAAATCTACGCGAAGTAAAACCCGCGACAAATTATACGACATCTCGCACCGACAAACCCTGATATTATCTATGCGACATTTTAATAAAACGCTACTATATCCTGCACAAAAATCACACCTCTTGGGTCAAATTTTCCGAGGCCTTCTGCTTTTGCTACTATTCGTTGCTTTGCCCAGCGCAATGGTAGCTCAAAATAGTTCGAAGGTTAAGAAAATGCAGCGCGAAAGTACCGAACTGAAAAAGAAGATTAAGAATTCAGAAAATCTCCTGGTGAGTAAGAAGAAAGATGTGGCATCTCAGATGAAACATCTCGAACTTCTCAACTCGCAGATAGGACAACAGCAAGATTATATCAAGCAAATCAAACACGAGACCGACTCGCTGAACCAAGCCATCGGCGTGCTGGAAAAAGAACTCGTACAGTTGCGCAAAGAGCTCGATATCTGCAAGAGCAATTACCGCCGCGCAATGACTTACGTGTCTAAGACTCGACTAAAACAAAGTCGCTGGACATACATCTTTATGGCGAAAGATTTCCGCACGATGTATCGTCGTATGCGCTATGCGTCGGAGTTTTCGAAAAACCAGCAATCTCGTGGCGAAATCATCAAAAAGAAGGAAGCTGAGGTCAAGGCCAAGCAAGACGAACTGCTCGAAGCGAAGGCGACAAAGGACGAGTTGATGAAAGAAGCCAAGAATACACAGGAAAGCCTCAAAGGCAAGAAGGAAGAGCGCGAGACCTTGGTTCAAGAACTCAACAAGCAGAAGAAAAAACTGGAGCAAAACTTGGCACAACAGCGCAAGAAATTTGCCAACCTCAACCAACAAATCGACCGACTCATTCAACAAGAGATAGCAGCCGCCGAAGCGCGTAGAAAGGCCGCCGAAGCGAAGAGAAAAAAGCAGGCTGCAGAGGCAGAAGCCAAGAAAAAGGCTGAGGCAAATAGCAAGAAGGGTAAAAAGGGTAAGAGCGCAAGTAAATCTAAGGAAACCACGAAGAAAACTGCCACACCCAAATTCCACGAGCCCGACGATGTCGACGCAAAACTCAATAGCAATTTTGCAGCCAACCGCGGCAAGTTGCCTCCACCCGTTGCAGGCGGCTTCTCTGTCACCAGCAAGTTTGGTCGCTATCAAGTCGACGGCCTTGCCAACGTTACTTTGGACAACAAGGGGTGCAACCTGACTGCTCCAAGTGGAGCCCGCGCACAAAGTATATTTGAGGGAGAAGTCACTAAGGTAGTCAACATCGGCGGCGCATATACGATCATCATCCGCCACGGCAGTTACTATTCTGTCTACAGCAACCTTTCTGCCGTCCACGTCACTGCTGGCACCAAGGTGTCGGCGCGCCAGGGTTTGGGTGTCTTGGCTGGCGACGGCGCAGGCAACTCTATGCTGCACTTCCAGTTGCGCCGCAACACAGAGAAGTTGAATCCGCTCTCGTGGATCAGACATTAAAGAAAGAATATAGCACTAAAAAAACTCAACAATATGAGCAACGCAAAAGATACCTGGGCTGCGAAAGGATATATCGACGAGCCCATTCCACAAGGCATTGACCTGAAAGCAGAGATACGCCGACTCTGCGCTGAAAAGAAGGCAGTGATCATGGCACACTACTACACCGAGGGCGAGATCCAGGATGTGGCAGATTTCGTCGGCGACAGCTTGGCACTGGCTCAATGGGCAGAGAAAACAGACGCTGAAATCATTGTGATGTGCGGCGTGCATTTTATGGGCGAGACTAACAAAATCCTTTGCCCCAACAAGAAAATTCTCCTGCCCGACCTGAACGCGTCATGTTCCCTGGCTGAAAGTTGCCCAGCGGCAGACTTTGCAGCTTTCACCGCGGCACATCCTGACCACAAGGTCATTTCCTACGTCAACACTTCGGCGGCAGTCAAGGCACACACCGACGTCGTGGTGACATCAAGCAACGCTAAGGAAATCGTAGAAAGTTTCCCTGCAGATCAGCCTTTAATCTTCGGTCCAGACCGCAACTTGGGCGGCTACATCAACGCCGTGACGGGTCGCAATATGCTCCTGTGGAATGGTGCATGCCACGTGCACGAGCGTTTCTCTGTCGAAAAACTTGTAGCACTCAAAGCCGAGTATCCCGGAGCCAAAGTCCTGGTTCACCCCGAATGCAAAGGCGCCATCGTGAAGTTGGCAGACAAGGTCGGCAGTACGGCAGCATTGCTGAAATATGCCACCGAGAGCGAAGCAGATACTTTCCTCGTAGTGACAGAAAGCGGCATCCTGCACGAGATGCAACGCCAATCTCCCGACAAGCACTTCATCCCCGTGCCCCCCGAGGATGCTGCGTGCGCTTGCAACGAGTGCAATTTCATGCGCTTGATCACGTTGAAGAAACTCTACTTGACCCTCGTACACGAATGGCCTGAAGTGCACGTCGACCAAGACGTAATTGCAGCAGCCCGCCGTCCTATCGACGAAATGCTACGTATTTCGAAAGAATTGGGTTTGTAGGCACGAAGCGATAATACATCGCACCAAACGTATCCGAAGTGTTGCACCACAGGTGCGGCACTTCTTTTTTTTACCATTTTTCACACGAAAAATGCCCTCAACTAATGCCTCGAGAATCGCTTATTTGAAATCAAAAATCTGAGGGGTGGCAAATACGCGCGTTATGAGCGATTGGAATTTCTGAAATTTCAGGAAAAATAGAACACTTTCTGGGTGATTTGTGGTGATTTAGGACACACAAAGGCTTTTTCTGCGAAAAAAACGGCGAGATTTTGTGGAAAAAAGTCAAGGTTTTGTGAAAATTTTGCGACGTCTCGTTGAAAAAAGGCCTAACCTTTTTTGAAAAAGGTCTAGGTTTTTTTGGCGGAGGTTTTGATTTGTTGCAAAAAAATCTAGGAGAGTGGATTTTTTCTCTCCTAGATTGAAAATTTATTTTGTCAAAATTTCTGCAAGGTAAAACTAAAAATCGACCTTCACCCATGTGGGGTAAAGGTCGATTTGATATAAAGTATTTTTGCCTATTAGCAAGAGCAGTTCAGGGGTTTGATTTGCTTGAAGAAGTCATTGCCCTTGTCGTCCACCAGGATGAATGCGGGGAAGTCCTCTACCTCGATCTTCCAGATGGCTTCCATGCCCAGTTCGGGGAACTCTACGCATTCGATGTGCTTGATGTTGTTTTGCGCCAAAATAGCAGCGGGACCACCGATTGAGCCCAAGTAGAAACCACCATGCTTGTGGCAAGCATCTGTCACATCTTGCGAGCGGTTACCCTTAGCCAACATGACCATTGCACCACCGTGGCTTTGGAACAAGTCTACGTACGAGTCCATACGGCCTGCTGTAGTTGGGCCCATCGAACCGCAAGCCATGCCTGCAGGAGTCTTGGCTGGACCAGCGTAGTAGATGGGGTGATCCTTGATGTATTGTGGCAAATCTTCGCCGCGGTCCAGGCGTTCCTTCAACTTAGCGTGAGCGATGTCGCGGCCTACGATGATTGTACCATTCAAGCTGAGACGAGTAGCCACAGGGTATTGTGACAATTGCTTCAGGATTTCGCTCATTGGTTGGTTCAGGTCGATGCGTACAGCTTCGCCTTCGCCGGCATTTCTCAATGCTTCGGGGATCAAAGATGTGGGGTTGTCGTCCATCTTTTCTACCCAAAGGCCGTCTTTGTTGATCTTACACTTAATATTGCGGTCTGCCGAGCAGCTTACGCCCAAGCCTACGGGGCAGCTTGCGCCGTGGCGTGGCAAGCGTACGACGCGGATATCGTGTGCGAAGTACTTACCGCCGAATTGTGCGCCGAGGCCGATATTGTGTGCTTCGCGGAGCAATTCCTTTTCCAACTCTACGTCGCGGAATGCACGGCCAGTTTCGTCACCAGTAGTAGGCAAGTTGTCGTAATATTTAGTAGAAGCCAACTTGACAGTTTGGAGATTCTTTTCAGCCGAAGTACCACCGATCACGATAGCAACGTGGTAGGGAGGACAAGCCGCTGTGCCGAGCGTCTTCATCTTGCTTACGAGGAAGGGCACGAGGGTTTGTGGGTTCAGGATAGCCTTGGTTTCTTGATAGAGGTAGGTCTTGTTGGCCGAACCACCACCCTTGGTCACACAGAGGAAGTGGTATTCCATACCTTCTGTAGCCTCGATGTCGATTTGTGCGGGCAGGTTGCACTTTGTATTCACCTCGTCGTACATATTCAGAGGCGCGTTTTGCGAATAGCGCAGGTTTTCTTCAGTATAAGTCTTGAAGACACCCTTGGAAATAGCCTCTTCGTCGCAGAATCCGGTCCAAACTTGTTGACCCTTTTCGCCGTGTACGATAGCCGTACCTGTGTCTTGACAAAGTGGGAGTTTGCCCTTAGCAGCTACTTCTGCGTTGCGCAGGAAAGTCAGAGCGACGTACTTGTCGTTGTCCGAAGCTTCAGGGTCGTTGAGGATCTTTGCCACTTGTTCGTTGTGCTCGCGACGCAACAAGAACGATACGTCACGGAATGCTTGGTTGATCAACTTTGTCAAACCTTCGGCTTCCACCTTCAAGATGGGTTTGCCTTCAAATTCGCTCACGCTGACATAGTCCTTGCTCAGGTGATAATACTCCGTAGTGTCCTTGCCCAATTGGAACATGGGCGCATACTTGAATTCAGGTATTTGTGCCATAATATGAAGTGTTATAAATTTGTGATTACTGTGTTTTTCGCCGATCCTTACGAATCTATGCCAAAATTACTGTTTCCTCGTGAATCCGCCAAAGAAACGCGCAATTTTCTATAGGTTTTGCGGGAAAAGCACCCCCGAGTTTTTTCACTACACCCAGGCTTTGTAAAAAAATGTCAACTCCATTTGCTATTATACTTTATTTTCATTATCTTCGCATTTGACAATCATTTTTGATGTAAAACTACGAAAAACGCCATGCTTGCCTTATTTGAATAAGGTGTGGTCCTTGAAGGGGGAAACTATGAAGATAATCCTTAATTCTAAATACGAACATCTACGCGAATACCTGAAAAATCTGGAACACCACTTTGTGCATGACGGAAAGGAAATCTTTCGCGATCGAAACGTTGTGAAAACGCTCGAAGTCGATGGCTTGAAACTTTGTGTCAAGAAGTACGCTTCACCATCTCTGCCCGGCAAGATCGCACAACGCCTCTATAAGACGCCAAAAGGGAAGAAAGCCTATTATCGTCCTTTGCAATTGCGCGAACGTGGCTTTGAAAGCCCAGAACCCGTAGCCTTCGTCAGATACCGCAAGGGGCTAGTCGGTGCAACAACTTACTTCGTTTGCCTTTATTCAAACTACCGTTATAATATGGTAGACGCTTTATCGATCCCGGCCTCGGAACGTGACGATTTGATCGTAGCTTTTGCACGTTTTGTAGCACGTTTGCACGAACGCGGTTTCTTGCATCGCGATTTCTCCTCTTCTAATGTGCTCTACGATGTAGTAAACGAAAAATTCCGCTTTGCACTGATCGATACAAACAGCATCCGCACAGGACGCCCCGTAAGTGTGGAGCGAGGATGTGAGAATCTGGCACAATTAGCAGGCGACGACGAATTCTTTACCAAATTGGCAAAAGAATATGCCGACGCACGAAATGCAGACCCTTTGAAATGCCTTGAAATTATCCAACGCGAATGGAAGAAGGAGTAAACCTTCTCCAAACAAAAACGCATAAAAAATAGGCAAGGTGCAAGGAGATGCGACACTTTGCCTATTTTCTTATTTTCGCTTAAAGGCGGAATTTCTTATATCCCTATCTTATTCCATCACACGCTGCTTCTTATAACTACGCAAACCATAGATAGTAACGATCAGGAAGCATATCAGCGGCAGGACAAATGACACATTAACCGCGGGGTGACCTGCGATGACGCCTTCGTCAATAATCAGACCTTGCAGAGGAGGCATCACAGCTCCACCAACAATGGCCATTACGAGGAAAGCGGCGCCGAGTGAAGTATCCTGAGCGTCTACATTTTCCAAGGCAATACCATAGATTGTGGGGAACATCAATGACATGAACGCAGAAATACCTACGAGGCAGTAGAGCCCAGTCATTCCCACGAAACTAATAGCACCGAGAGTGCATAGCATAGCGCCTGTGCCGAAGACGGCGAGAAGTGCACGCGAATTAACGTAGCGCATCAAGAAGGTGCTGATGAATCGGCTGCACAAGAACATTGACATGGCGAAGATGTTGTAGTTTTGCGCGGTTGCCTTGGATATGCCCAAATTGTCGGCATATTGGATGATGAAGGTCCACACCATGATTTGCGCCGCTACGTAGAACATTTGCGCCACTACGCCTTCGCGATACACGGTATTATGCCATAAGCGCGAGAGCGTCTTTCCAGCAGAATCTTGCTTGTCTGCTGCCGAGGTGACGGGCATCTTTTTCAACGCAATGATGATAAACATCACCAAGACGACGATGCCGAGGATAACATAAGGATTGCGTATCACGGCCAAATCGTGCAGACGAATGCCAGCCTTTTCTGTTTCGCTCAAGGTATGGAAGAAGGTCTCGCCAGCAGCATTTCGGCGGTCCGACCATAAGGCTGGCAACACAAAAAGTGAAGCTACCGCCATACCCGAAAGCGATCCCATGGGATTGAAAGCTTGTGCCAGATTCAGACGGCGAGTCGACGTGCTCTTACTACC
>JAEIGA010012270.1_pt1 | contig 12999 bp, 11 predicted proteins | sample 9270691 | NCBI WGS metagenome assembly JAEIGA01 (sample SAMN17057246, study PRJNA624740) | gut metagenome | biome: biome; isolation source: fecal sample | host: Bos grunniens | place: China: Xizang | collected 2019 | reverse complement strand
GTGGAAACGGTTCTGGATTCTTCCATTGAAATCAGCGCCACCGTTTCCGCTTCCGGCTATTCCGGCATGGTCAGCGGCGGTTATGTGACCGGTGTTGCGGGTATGCTCCGTATGGATTATCTGCCCAGTAATGCCGTTATCCGCAACCGGGACCAGGTGGTTACTGCCGGTTCCACAGTCTACCCCCGGAACCTGATTCTGGGCTATGTGGTGGATGCGGGATTTAATGACACCGGCGTTGCCAAGTATGCTATTTTGGAGCCTGCCGCAGACATCGGCAGCCTGGAACAGATCTTTATTTTGACGGATTACGATACACAGTGAGGTTTTTCGTGGCAAGAAGAAACGATTTTCGACCGGATCCAAAGAGCACCGACAGCTTTGGCAAACTGTTGCTCACAAAAAAACAGCGCATAGGTCTTTTGCGCTGGTCGTTGTATGCCTTGGTGTGCCTGGCGGGCCTGCTATTGCAGGATGTGATCCTGTGCAGAGTGCGGCTGTGGGATGCGGCGCTTGATATCGTTCCGTGCCTGATTTTGATGGTGTGTATTCTGCAGGGCGCGGAGGATGGGAGCATCTTCATACTGGCAGCATCCTGTTTCTATTATTTTTCCGGCTCTGCTCCCGGGGTCTATGTGATCCCAATTTTGGTGGTCATCGGTGTGCTACTGGTGATTTTTCGCCAGGCATACATGAGTCAGGGCTTTTTTACCATTCTGTTTAGCAGCGCCTTTGGCATGCTGGTGTATGAACTGTGCGTATTTGCCATCGGCCTGTTTCTGGGTCTGACCAACGGTCAGCGCCTGGTGCCTTTTATCATCACGGCGCTTATCAGCCTGGTAGTGGTACCCTTTGCGTACCCGATGTTTATTTCCATTGGCAAAATCGGAGGAGATACATGGAAAGAATAACCCGATTCCGTTCCGGTTTGCTGCTGTTTTTGGTTTTTTGCGTACTGGGCTTCTTTGGCTTCAAACTCTATTCCATGCAGGTAGTGGACGCAGAAGAAAAGAAGGACAATATTACCACTTACACCACCATCACCCGTGTCCGTGCTGCCCGAGGCGATCTTCTGGATGCCAACGGCAATGTGATGGTCAGCAACCGAGCCAGTTACGATTTGGTATTCAACCATTATGTACTGGTCAATTCCAATCATCCCAACGAATCCCTGCTGCGGCTGGCAAAGCTGTGCAAGGAACTGGGTATTCCCTATACCGATCATTTCCCGGTGACCTACGAGCGGCCGTTTGCCTATACCCTCAGCGAGTATAGCAGCCAGTGGCAACGGTATTTCCAGGCATATTTGCCCACCCGCGGTGGCCTGGATTCGGATATCACCGCACCTCTGCTCATTAAGAGCCTGCGTAAAAGCTATCGCATCCCCGAGGATTGGTCCGATGAGGATGCAAGACTGGTCATCGGCCTGCGGTATGAGCTTTCCCTGCGCCAGGGCAGCATCACCAATCTTCCCAACTATGTTCTCATCGAGGACGTAGCCACGGAGGATCAGGCTGCCATCATGGAACTGAATATCCCGGGCCTCAATGTGGAAGCTTCTACCGTCCGGGAATACAATACCACTTACGCAGCCCATGTTTTGGGCTATGTTGGTGCCATGAGCGCCAAGCAATGGGAGCACTATTCGGAACTGGGCTATGAGATGGATGCTTTGGTGGGTCAGTCCGGTTTTGAACTGGCTTTTGAGGAGTATCTCCACGGTACCGACGGTCTCCGGGTAGATGAAGTTACCAAGGACGGCGCCATTGTCAGCAGCTACTATAAAGTCGAGCCCAAGTCCGGAAATAATGTGCAGGTATCCATCGACCTGCCCTTGCAGATGGCTGCAGAGGATGCTCTGGAGCAGATCATTCTGGATCTGCGAAATCCGGAAATCAATACGGAAGGCGATGGCTTGGATGCCGAAGGCGGCGCTGTGGTGGTTCTGGATGCCAAGACCGGCGAAGTTCGGGTCTGCGCCAGCTATCCCACTTTTGATCTGGAAAATCTTTTCAGTAACTACAGTGAGATCCTCAATGCCGATTTTGGCCCGTTGTTGAACCGTGCACTGAAAGCGGCCTATCCTCCCGGTTCTACCTACAAGATGGTTCCTACTCTGGCAGGCTTGGAGAGCGGAGAAATCACCGCTGGTTCTACCATTTTGACTTTGGGCCAGTTTACCAAGTACGCAGGATTCGCTCCTACCTGTCTGCGATATGCCAATTATGGCCGTACCCATGGTCACCTCAATTGCCTGGATGCGCTGATGTACTCCTGCAACTATTATTTCTATGAACTGGGCGACCGCCTGGGTATTGAAAAGATGGATGCCGTCGCTAAGGGCCTGGGCCTGGGCGAGAAGACCGGTGTGGAGCTTTCCGAAGACCTGGGCAGCCGTTCCAATCCAGCCACTAAAGCACAGATCTACGCTGGAACGGACAAGGCAGGCTGGTATCCTGCGGATACGGTCATGACCGCCATCGGCCAGTCTGAAAATCGCTTCACTCCCATGCAACTGGCGGTGTATGTCAGCACCCTGGCCAACCATGGCACCCGGTATAAGGCCACATTCCTGAACCGTGTGGTTTCCGCTGACAATCGCAGCCTGGTGTATGAAAACAAGAAGGAAATCGTTAGCCTTCTGGATATTTCCGATGAAGCCTACGAAGTCTGTATCCAGGGCATGATTAAGGTCGCCCATGAAAGCAACGGTACAGCCTCCTCTGTGTTCCGAAAATATCCCGTCACCATCGCCGCCAAGACCGGCACGGCAGAAACCGGCAATGGCTCGGACAATGGCGCTTTTGTCTGTTTCGCGCCTGCGGAAGACCCTGAGATTGTGGTGGTGGTCTACGGTGAGAAGGCCGGCCACGGTAAAACGCTGGCCTCCGTTGCCAAGCAGATCCTGGATGTCTACTTTGAAATCGGTGACTCTGCCGACGTGGATTCCAGTGAGAACCAGGTTAGTTAATCAAAAAAGCGTGCGTTCCCGTTTGGGAAACGCACGCTTTCTTTTATTCATTCGGTTTTTCAATGCGTGCCCAACGCAGAGAAACGGGGTCCGCAGTTTCCTCCTGGGACAAAACGGCGAAGCTTGCCATGGAGGAGGCATGGTAGTAATCCACAACTTCGACCTCTTTATCCCGTACGGTGACGCTGATTCCGTTGCCGGGTCGGATATACAGAAAATCTTCAAACTGCGTTACCAGACCCTTTTCTCCGTCTACCACGCAGGTGAGGATCTCCCCCCCAATCGTTCCGGACAGTATACCGAACATGCATCATAAAGTTACTTCCCGGGTTTTATGGGGTGTTTTGGGATACACCGATTCTCTGTTTTAAGTTTCTTCGTGCTTCTCCGCTTCCTGAGGGCATTCGGAGGCCTCTAACTGTGCATGAAGGATATTGACCTGAAGATTAGCGGGGTCATGTTCCCGGAATCCGAAGAACATCAGCATGGCGACAGCAATAAAGCAGGTGACGGCAGCCAGGATCTGGCTGACCCGGAAATCGCCCCAATACAGGCTGTCCGTCCGCAAACCTTCAATAAAGGTGCGACCCAGACCGTACCAGGCCAGATACATCAGCCCAACCTGGCCGTCATATTTACGCTTTTTGGAGAGGAAGTGCAACAGCACGAAACCTGCGGCATTCCACAGGGACTCGTACAGAAAGGTAGGGTGGAAGTAGGTAACGGCGCCGCTGAACCGGTTCATAAGGCCCATACGCAGGAAACTGTCGGTTTCCGCGCCGAAGGCTTCCCGGTTGAAGAAATTACCCCAGCGACCGATGGACTGTCCAATCAAAAAACCAAGGGCAGTGATGTCCAGCACAGCGCCAACCTTGATTTTTTTGATTTTGGCGAAGATCACGATGCCGAGGGCCGCGCCGATGACGCCACCGTAGATGGCAAGGCCGCCCTGCCAGATATACAAAATGGAGATGGGGTTATCCTTGTAGCTGTCCCAGGAGAAAATGCAGTAGTACAGCCGGGCGCAAATAATAGCAAAAGGAACGATCCACAGCACACCGTCGGTCAGATCGTCCACGGTCATGCCAAACTGCTTACTGCGCTTGCAGGCATAGAGAACTGCCAGCAGCAGACCAAAGGCGATGATCAGACCGTAGAAATTGATGGTCAGCGGGCCAATGGAGAAATTCCGTGCGGGATCCCATTCAATGCCCAGAGAGGGGAAAGAGATGGTGGAAAAGTCGCTTGGATTCATAATTCATCCTCCTTACAAGGGGTGATAATGGAAAGACTGCAATTGTGGCGGTGGATGTTTTCGTCCAGGAAGACGCGGATGTCCTCTGCCGTAATGGATTCATAGAGTTCCGGGAAACGGAAATAGTCGAATTGGTCACAGACATTGGCACCTAAGCGGAAGCAAGTGGCGGAGAAACTGTCCAGATCCCGGATACGGCGGCCCATGGCGCTGCGAATCAAACGTTCAAAATCTGCCTGTGTAATGCCTGCTTCCGCAAGGGAACGAGCCTGGGCCAAAATGGCGTCCCGTACTTTTTCCGGTTCGTCGCTGTCACCACCGCAGCTGAGAATGGCACCTTCGTCCGTGGTTTCGTAGCCACCGCCAAAGGAGGAGTCGATGAGGCCGCTTTCATACATCTGCAAATACAGGGAAGAGGATTCACCGAACAGCACTTCCGCTGCCAAATCTGCAACGATCTCCCGTTTCGCGGATTCCCAACCCAATCCAGTGGGCGGACATTTGAAGCCCAGATAGAAAGTGGTCATGGGAATGTCCATGGAGACGGAAATGGAGTCTGTCCGGCAGTGTTCCGGCTCCTGTGGAATGGGGTCTTTGATGCCGCAACTTTTTTTCTCCGGACCCAGCACCTGTGTGGCAACTCTGCAAACCCCCTCCGGATCCACATCGCCGATCACACATAGAACCATATTGCTGGGAACATAAAAGGCCCTGTGACACAGATGCAGCGTTTCTGCGGTGATCTCCCGGATGGAGTCCTGAGTGCCCAGAATCGGCACCCGGATAGGGTGGTGATGATATAGGCAGGCCGTTAGATTGTCGAAGACGCGGCTGTTGGGATCGTCTTCATACATTCCAATCTCCTGGTCGATGATGCCCCGTTCCTTTTCCACCGTTTCTCCGGTGAAATAGGGGGTGGTGACGAACTCCAGCAGCAGGCGCAGACTTTCTTCAAAATGCGCTGTTGTGGAGAAGTAATAGGCGGTCAGGTCAAAGCTGGTGAAAGCGTTGACACCGGCGCCCAGGGCAGAGAATTCTGCCATAATATCCCGGTCCGGCATGTCGAAGATCTTGTGCTCCAGATAGTGGGCAACACCGGCGGGGGTATCATAATGGACACCGTCCAGAGTGAAACCTTGATGGATGGAACCGTAATCTGTCAGAAGATAGGCGGTTTTACGGGAAAAACCCTTTTTCGGCACGACCAAAACCTGCAAGCCGCAGGGAAGTGTCCGGCGGTATACGGTTTCGTCCAATTTTTCATAGTGTGTAATATTCATGCGGCGCCTCCTTTCAGGAAGAAGGTGCAGTGAGACTCGATGCTTTGGGCGGCTCGAGCCACATCCTGGGCGGTGACCGCCTGCAGCTGACGGGCATAGTCTTCCAAAGCGCGGTAATGACCGCCAATCAAATTGGTGGAAATATAGCCTTCGATACCGCCCGGAGAGTCGGTGACCACCTGCAGCCCGGACAACAGCATTTGCTTGGCGGCATTCAGTTCTTCTTCGGTAAAGTCCTGTTCCCGGCAAAGCTGCAACTGACGCAGCACTTCTTCCCGCACGGCGGTTTCTTTGTCAAAATCCATGCCGGCGAAGACCGTGAGGATGCCTTTGCTGCCATAGTAAGCAGCGCTGATGTCATAGCACAAAGACTGCTTTTCCCGAATTTGCATGAAGAGCTTGGAGGTCTGTCCGCTGCCAAACAGGGCGCACAGCACCTGCATGGCGGCAAAATCGTCACTTTTGCTGGTGATGGGGCTGAGGAAGCCCATACTGAGCTTGCCCTGCGCCACATCCATGGTTTCTTCTACGTTCTGCGGTTTGGTGGCCCGGAAAGCGGTCTGTGGCGGCAGCGTGATGCATTGGCGGGAACAGAAAGGGAAGTGTTGCCGCAAAAGTGCTGCAACCTGCTCACCCGGTGCCGAGCCGACATAGAAAAATTCCATGGGGCTTTCCTGCAGGATGGTTTGGTAATGCTGGTGGGCGCTTTCCGTCGTAATGGCAGCTACATCTTCTATGTCACCCAGACGGGGAATGCCAAAGGAGTCATTTTCGCCCATGATCCGAAGAAGTCGTCCGGCAGCATAGGCACGTTTGTCTGCTCGCTCGGATTCGATGGTGGAGATGAGGTTTTTCTTCTCACTTTCCACAAATTCGGGGCAGAAGCCCTCCTTTGCGGGCAAAGGATCCAGCAGAAGTTCTTCAACAAAGCCGATCATGTCTTCCAAAACCCGATCCCCATCCAGGGCGAACCGATCTTCAATAAAGTTGCAGTAAAATCCGGTGGTCTGGTAGTCCCCGATGCGGCGCACCAGAGTGCCCACAGAAGCACCGTATAATTCGTCCAGCCGCTGGGTGATCTGCTGCAGGTCCGGATGCTGAGCCGAGCCCCGCAGCAAAACTGCCGGAATCAATGCGTTCAGCGCCACTTCCCGGCGGCACATGGGTCGCACAAACTGGATGGACAGGCAGCTTTGCTTGAAGCGCCGGTCTAAAACGCAGCGCAGCGTTCCGCCGGGGAAAAGGTCATAGGTTTCGTACATTCCGTGTCTCCTTGCAGTGAAAAACAATTTTTCTTATTATATATCAATTCCCTTAAAATAGCAATGCTGAAAAAAGTGGGCGAAGTGGTTGCCAAGCGGCGGTTTTTGCGGTATGATAAAATAAATGATTAGGGGCATTGACTAGCCCAAAATAGGAGGATTATGCCATGGCATGGCTGGAATTGACTGTTTCCACCGCTTCCGGCGGCATTGACCAGGCAGCACAGCTGCTGACTGCAGGCGGTTTTGAAGATCTGGTGTTGGAAGATCAGGCGGAGTTTGAAACTTTTTTGGATCAAAACCGGGCTTACTGGGATTATATAGATGAAGATCTGCAACAAAAATTGCAGGGACTTTCCTGCATTAAGCTATATCTGGAGGCCCAGGACGCTGCAGGTCTGCAACGGCTGAAAAGCCTTTTGGAACAGATGCGCCAAAAGGATCCGGAGGGAAAGCTAGGCAGCCTCGCACTTACCGTGAAGCCTCTGCCTGACACGGACTGGGAGGAGAGCTGGAAGGAAAACTATCCGCCCCAGATCATTGGCGAAAGTCTGGCGGTGGTGCCTTACTGGATGGCGGAAGAGGAGTTTGAAGGCCGGAACAAAGTGATTCTGGATCCGGGTCTTACCTTTGGTACCGGCGCCCATCCTTCCACCCGTATGGTGATGGAAACCATGGAAAAGTGGGTGAAGAAGGGCGACAGCTGCCTGGACTTAGGTAGCGGCAGCGGCATTCTCTCTATTGCCGCACTTCACCTGGGCGCAAAGACTGCGGTGGGCGTGGACATCGATCCCAAAGCGGAGAACATCGCCCGGGAAAACGCGGCCTATAATGGCTTTGCCGCCCCGGAATTTACGGCTCTGACCGGAAATGTCACAGCTGACCGTGCCATGATGGAAACGCTGCGGCAGCGGCATTACGATGTAGTGCTGGTGAATATTGTGGCGGATGTGATCATCGGCCTTGCGCCGGTGCTGCCCAATTTCCTGGATGAAAACAGCGTTGTCATCCTCTCCGGTATTCTCGACAGCCGCTTTGACGAGGTTGTCGCGGCGCTGCAAAAGGCCGGCCTTACCATCCTTTCCCACCGGGAAATGGAAGAATGGCGCTGTATTTGCGCCAAAAGGAGCTGAAATATGATCTTTTCTTATCGCACCCGACGGTTTTTGAGCCGTTTCTTTCGGGTGATACTGGCAACCGTGGCGGTGCTGGCGGTGGCGTTGCTGTGCTGGCTGCTGTGGCTGCAGCGGTTCGTTGTGTATACGGATGAGGGTGTCAAACTGGACTTTTCTCTGTCCAACGACATTCCGCAGGGCATCGTTGCCCGGCCTCCGGAGCCCATGGAAACGGTATATATCCAATACGGTGAAACTGTGGTGACGTTACCGCCGCTGGAGGAAGAGGGATCCTTCGTCGGATATTATGTAAACAAAGAAGAACTCCTTGCGGATCCTGCCGCAGTCCGGGCAAAGATGGAAGCACTGCCAGCCGGTACGCCGGTGCTGCTGGATTTGAAAAACATCCGTGGCTACTTTTTCTATTCAACCGATGTGGGTTTGGAAACGTATAAATATGCGGATTTGGCGGCCATTGATGAGCTGATTTCCTGGTTGGGGGACAGTCATCTGTATGCCATTGCCCGTCTGCCGGCATTTTCGGACTATGTTTACGGTATTACCAATCCCAAGGCAGGTCTTCCTCTGGTAAGCGGCGCTTTGTATTTTGATGATAACCGCTGCTATTGGCTGGATCCGACCCATGAGGACACACAGGACTATTTGATTCGCATCCTGCGGGAACTGCGTGGTATGGGCTTTGAGGAAGTGGTGCTGGAAGAATTCCGTTTCCCCGAAACGGAAAAGGTGGTTTTCCATAAGGACCGGTATCTGGCGCTGATGGAATGCGCTCAGACTTTGGTCAGCGCCTGCGCTACGGAGAGCTTTACGGTTTCCTTTGCCACGACGGATCCCACATTCCCGCTGCCGGTAACCAGAAGCCGCCTGTATCTGTACAATGTGGAGGCAGTGGATGTGGTGGATGTAGTGGGTCAGATCGGCAGCGCCATAAAAGCCAACCGTATTGTCTTTGTGGTGGACAACACCGATAACCGCTACACTGATTACGGTGTCCTGCGCCCGGTTGAATTGGCAGGATAAACAGAAATTTGATAGAATCGCACACAAAAGCGGGATGCTTCCGAGGAAGCATCCCGCATTTTTTATCCTTCGTAACCCATGGGGTTTTTACTTTGCCAATTCCAGGAATCCCGGCACATATCTGCCAGACTCTTTTCTGCATTCCAGCCCAGGACGTTCTGACTCTTGGCGGGATCTGCATAGCATACTGCGATGTCGCCGGGACGGCGTTCTACGATCTGATAGGGGACGGAAACCTGGTTGACTTCCACAAAGGTATTCACCATGTCCAGCACGCTGTAACCGGTACCGGTTCCCAGGTTGAATACTTCACAGCCACTGTGTTCGCAGGTGAACTTTACGGCGGCAACATGCCCCTTTGCCAGATCCACAACATGGATATAGTCTCGAACACCGGTACCATCATGGGTGTCGTAATCGTTGCCGAAAACGCTCAGCTGGTTTCTGCGACCCACGGCCACCTGAGTGATGAAAGGCATCAGGTTGTTGGGAATGCCCCGGGGATCTTCGCCGATGCAGCCGCTTTCGTGGGCACCGATGGGGTTAAAGTAGCGCAGCAATGCGATGCTCCATTCATCATCGGAAGCGGCAAGTCCCTGCAAAATCTGCTCGGTCATGTACTTGGTCCAGCCGTAGGGGTTGGTGCAGCCGCCGGTGGGGCTGTCTTCCCGCAGAGGCATTTCACTTCCAGCGGTGTAAACCGTGGCAGAGGAGGAGAAAATGATATTCTTCATGCCCACCTGTTTCATGACCTTGGTGAGGATCAGGGTAGAATTCAAATTATTATCGTAGTATTCCCAGGGCTTGGCAACACTTTCACCCACAGCTTTGAGACCTGCGAAATGGATCACGCAGCCGATCTCGTGCTCCCGGAAGATATTCTGCAGCAGGGCTTCGTCCCGCACATCGCCTTCATAGAAAGCAAGATTTCTTCCGGTAAGCTCCTGGACCCGATCCAGGGAAACGGGGCTGGAATTGCTCAGATTGTCGATGACAACTACGTCATAACCTGCCTCCAACAGTTCCAGACAGGTGTGGGAACCAATATATCCGGCGCCGCCGGTGACCAATACCTTCATGCAGAGTCCTCCCAAATGTGTTCTTTGAGCCTTTATTGTACTGCTGAAAAGGGAAAAATGCAAGCGACAGCCCCACTTTCCAGGACTTTTTTCTTGCTATTTTCTAAATAAGACAGTATAATGTTACGAGGAATGTTATGCACATCCCAACTTTACCGATGGGGGGCTCCTCAAATGGATCAGAAAAAGAAAATTCTGCTGCTGACTACCGGTGGTACTATTGCCTCCGTTCCCGGTGGAGAAGGGTTGGAGCCCCAGCGCAGTGGTGTGATGGAGCGGGAACTGAATCAGTTGCGCACTTACTATGATATTACTGTGCGGGATGTGATTTGCCTGGACTCCTCCAATATCACACCTGCAGAATGGCAGCTCATTGCAGAGGCTATCTACACTCAGCGGGTAGGATTTGACGGAATCGTGGTTTCTCACGGAACCGATACCATGGCCTATACCGCTTCGGCCATCACCTTCATGCTTCCGGGCATCGATCTTCCCGTGGTTTTGACCGGTTCTCAGCTTCCATTGGCGGATATGCTGTCTGACGGACCAGATAATTTGCGGACTGCCTTTGCGATGGCCGCTTCCGGATATCCCGGTGTGTTCCTGGCCTTTGATCGGAAAGTCATGCTTGGCTGCCGTGCTGTGAAGGTTCGTGCCTCCGGTTTTTCCGCTTTTGAAAGCATCAATGCCCACTATGCCGGCCTGGTCAGCAATCAGGGCTTGCAGGTGGACAAGAGTTCTCTGCCCCGGACAACGGGCGAACTCAAAATCTGCCCTGAGATCAGCGAGGAAGTCTTTCTGCTGAAGCTGACACCGGGCCTTTCGCCGGATATTTTCGACGCGCTGGTGAATATGCACTACAAAGGCATCGTGATTGAGGCCTTTGGCCTGGGCGGTATCAATGTGCTGCACAGGGGACTTGCCGGTATCCGCCGCGCAGTGGAGCAGGGGGTCAGCGTGGTAGTCACTACCCAGTGCCTGTATGATTCTGCCAATTTGGGTGTTTACCAGGTAGGCAAAAAACTGTTGGAACTTGGCGTCATCCAGGGCCATGACATGACCACGGAAGCCGCTATGACAAAACTTATGTGGGCCCTGGGTCAGGGCCTGGACGCAACAGGTGTGGCTGCGCTGTTTGAACGCAACCTAGCCGGCGAAGTCACTTTGTAATTATTTTTTGCGGGAGGAAACACTATGGATTCTATCTATGTTACCGGCCATCGAAATCCGGATACCGACTCCATCGTTGCTGCTATGGCATACGCATCCCTGCGTAATGCCCTGGGCGATCGGGAGTATGTTGCGGCTTGCCTGGGCCATGTTTCCGACGAGACCCAGATCGTTTTGGATCGTTTTGGTTTCCGGCCGCCCAAGCGGATCCATGATATGTACACCCAGGTTCGGGATCTGGATTTTGATATGCCTCCTATTCTGAGTGAGGCGGTCACCGAGGGCCGTGCCTGGAAGGTGCTGAAGGAGCATAAGAATATCCCTGCCGTGCCGGTTTCCAATGCAGATGGCACGTTGTATGGCATGCTTTCCCGGGAAGATGTGGCCAGCTATAATATGGCTCTGGTCAATTCCGGTATCCTGGAACCGGTGCCTCTGTTCAATGTATTGTCCGTGCTTGAGGGCAAAGTTCTGAATGATGCCGGCGACAACACCGATACCCTGGGTGGCGAAGTGGTGATTGCTCTGCCGCAGAGCCAGGAAAACCTGCTGTTCCAGAGCCCCAATACCGTGGTCATCTGCGGCCATCAGCCGGATATGATCCGCCGCGCTTTGGAAATGAATGTGAACGCTCTGGTGATTTGCCAGGCGGAGATGCCGGAAGAACTGCGCCATATTCCCACGGAAACCTGCGTCATCGCTACACCCTTTGACGCTTACCGGGCGGCGCGTCTGATCTTCCAGTCCACGCCCATCGGCCGAATTTGTAACAACCGGGGCCTGATTTGCTTCCATCTGGAAGACCGTGTGGACGATGTACGGGAAAAAATGCTGAAACACCGCCACTCCTGCTATCCGATCCTGGATGAAAATGAGCATGTTGTGGGCATCCTGACCCGTTACCATTTGCTCCGTCCCCGCAGAAAGCGGGTGGTTCTGGTGGACCACAATGAGGCCTCCCAGTCTGTTCCCGGTCTGGAAGAGGCCGAGATCCTGGAGATCATTGACCACCACCGTCTGGCGGACATCCAGACCAACAATCCTATTTATGTCCGCAATGAGCCTGTCGGCTCCACCAATACCATCATTGCCAGCATGTTCCAGGATCGGGGCCTGATGCCCTCTGCTGCCATGGCCGGTATGATGGCCGCTGCCATTCTGTCCGATACGGTCATGTTCAAGTCTCCTACTTGCACGTCCCGGGATATCCGCACCGCCGAGCGCATGGCTCGTATTGCCAATGTGTCTCTGGACGAACTGGGTAAGGCGATTTTCTCTGCATCCGTGGGCAACAAAACCGCAGAAGAAATGTTCTACACCGACTACAAGGAGTTTCACATTGCCGGCTATGATCTGGCTGTGGCCCAGATCACCTGCGTGGATAGCCCGGAACTGCTTAGCCGCAAGGAAGAATTCCTGACGCTCATGCGTAAGACCGCCAAGGAGCAGGGCTTCTCTCTGGTCATGCTGATGTTGACCGATGTGCTGCTGGAAGGCACCCAGATTATTTATGTGGGTGATGATGAGACCATTCAGCAGGCCTTTAACGTGCAGCCCAAGGACTCTACTGCGTTCCTGCCTCAGATCATGAGCCGCAAAAAGCAGGTCATCCCCATGCTGTCCGCTATGTGGGGCTAATCGCAATATAAACAGGAGGAAATTATGGGTTTTGAGAGTTTGCTGGGCAATGTGCAGCTGAAAGAAAATTTAATCAGCAGCCTGCGCAGGGGCAGACCTTCCCATTTTTACCTCATTACCGGCCCGGAGGGGTCCGGAAAGCACACCCTGGTTCGACTTTTGGCTGCGGCGCTGCAGTGCACGGATTC
>JAEIGA010012269.1_pt1 | contig 12999 bp, 10 predicted proteins | sample 9270691 | NCBI WGS metagenome assembly JAEIGA01 (sample SAMN17057246, study PRJNA624740) | gut metagenome | biome: biome; isolation source: fecal sample | host: Bos grunniens | place: China: Xizang | collected 2019 | reverse complement strand
CAACCTCCGTTGATGGTAAACGAGGCTTCGGCTCTTGCGACAGGTCAATTGCCAGACAAAGAAGGTCAAATGTATGGCATTCCGTTAGATGGATTTTATATGATTCCTACTGCGGAAGTGCCTGTTACTAATATTTTTAGAGATACTATTCAAAAACAAAGTAATCTCCCTATTTCTTGTTGTGCATATTCTCAATGCTTCCGTAGAGAAGCAGGTTCTTATGGAAAAGATGTGAGAGGACTTAACAGATTGCATCAGTTTGATAAAGTAGAGATTGTTTGCATTGATACTCCTGAACATAGTTATGAACAATTGGAAGTAATGAAGAATCATGTGGCAGGATTGCTTAGAAAATTAGAACTTCCGTTTAGAATTTTACGCCTTTGCGGAGGAGATATGTCTTTTACGTCGGCTATAACTTATGATTTTGAGGTCTATTCTGCTGCTCAAAAACGTTGGTTAGAAGTAAGTAGTGTGTCAAATTTTGAAACTTATCAAGCAAATCGACTAAAATTAAGATATAAAGACGAAAATAATAAAACTCAATTAGCACATACATTGAACGGAAGTGCATTAGCGTTGCCAAGAATAGTTGCTGCTTTGTTGGAAAACAATCAAACAGAAAATGGAATACGTATTCCAAAGGCTTTGCAAGCATATTTTGGTGCTGAAACAATAATCTAAAAATACTATTCTATTATGAATAAGATACAAATGGTAGATTTGAAGAGTCAATATCAAAAGATAAAGACAGAGGTTGATTCTTCTATTCAGTCAGTTATTGATTCAACTTCTTTTATTAAAGGAGGAATAGTAGAAGAGTTTGCAAATAATTTGGCTTCTTTTCTTTCTGTAAAGCATGTCATTCCTTGCGGAAACGGAACTGATGCTTTGCAGATCGCAATTATGTCTTTGGGATTGAAACCCTCTGATGAAATTATCTGTCCTTCATTTACTTTTATTGCATCGGCAGAAGTAATTGGATTATTGGGCTTTCGACCTGTTTTTGTTGATGTAGATTATGATTCTTTCAATGTTACTGCAAAAAATATTGAGAACGCAATCTCGGTAAAGACAAAAGCGATAATCCCTGTTCACCTTTTTGGTCAAGCCGCTCCTATGGAGGAAATTCTTGCAATTGCGAAAAAATATGATTTACATGTGATTGAAGATACTGCACAAGCAATTGGTGCTGATTATACTTTTTCTAATGGGGAGAAAAAGAAGGTTGGAACTATAGGAACAATAGGTTGTACATCATTTTTCCCTTCTAAAAATCTTGGCTGTTTTGGAGATGGTGGTGCGATAATGACAAATGATGATGCTTTGGCGGAAAAAATGAAGATGATAGCAAATCACGGAATGAAAGTTAGGTATCATCATGAGATTTTGGGAGTAAATTCTCGTTTAGATTCAATTCAAGCCGCAATATTAAATGTAAAATTGAAGCATCTTGAAGAATATCAAAAGGCTCGTTACGATGCGGCTCAGATTTATACGAATGGTTTGAAGGATATAGAGAGTATAGAAACTCCTGTTGAAATGTCGTATAGTACTCATGTGTATCATCAATATACTTTAAAGATAAAGGACGGTACAAGAGATGAATTGAAGGCGTATTTGCAGGATTGGAATATTCCTGCTATGATTTATTATCCTATTCCTTTGCATTTACAGAAAGCATTTTTGCAAATTGCACGTCAAGGGGGAGAATTAGAAACTTCAGAAAGACTTTCGGAAACAGTTTTGTCTCTTCCAATGCATACAGAGTTAGATTTAGAACAACAAAACTACATAATAGAAAAAATAAGAGGGTTTTACAAATAAAGTAAAGCCCTCTTGTTTTTTATTATTTTAAATTTTCTATTGCTAAGTATGTCATCAACCCAATGGCTTCTTGCATACTTTTTTCATCTACGTCAAAATTGGAAGTATGTAAGTTAGTTATTTCACAATTTTCTTTTTTTGTTCCAAGTCTAAAATAGGTTGCTGGTATTTTTTGTGCAAAGTATGCAAAATCTTCGGCTGTCATTCTCATATCTATGTCTAATACGTTTTTTTCTCCAAGATATTCTTGTGCTAAAATGCGTGTTGTTCTTGTAAGTTTTGGATCGTTATAAAGATATGGGTACCCGTGATCAATAAATACGTCTGCCGTTGCTCCAAATGCTTGTGCGGTTTCTTCGCTTATTCTATGTATTAGTTTGTGTGCTTGTTTTCTCCAATCATTATCAAAAGTGCGAATAATACATTCTAAATAAACTTTTGATGGAATTATGTTTGTGCGTCCTTCTGCTAAGAATGTGCCTACTGAAAATGTAGTTGGTAGTGTCGGGTTAGCATTTCGGCTAACTAATGTTTGAAGTGCTATAACTATGTGTGAGGTAGCTACTATTGGATCTATGTTTAAATCTGGTGTTGCCCCGTGTCCTCCTTTCCCTCTTACTTCTATATATATTTCATCTGTTGATGCCATATATTTTCCTTCTTTAATACCGATTTTTCCAGATTCTATTTCAGGTGTTGTATGAAGTGCAAATATCGCGGAAGGAGTTACGTCTTTGAAGATGCCATCATTTATCATTGTAATAGCACCGCCTGGATAGTGCTCTTCGGAAGGTTGGAAAATAAACATCACTTTACCTCCAAATTCATCTCTTAATTCTGAAAGAATCTTTATTGTTTCCAAAAGAACTGCGGTGTGAACATCGTGTCCGCACGCATGCATTACTCCTTCTTTGATAGAAGCAAAAGGAAGTTTCGTGGTTTCTTTTATAGGCAAAGCATCCATATCTGCTCTTAGTGCAATAGTTTTATTTGAAGGCTTATTACCTTTTATAAAACCACAAACACCGTAACCACCAACGTTTGATTTGTATTCTATTCCTTCAATTGTATCAAGGATTGAACAAATATATTCCGATGTTTCTTTTTCTTGTTTAGAAAGTTCTGGATTTTGATGTAGATGTCTACGAATAGCAACTACGTTTTCAAAGTGTTGCTTTGCTTTTTCTTTGATTATGTCTTTAATTCCCATAAGAACCAACTTGCGAATTAGAATCGCTGATGAAAATAGTGTCCTCGCAGGGACTCGAACCCTGGACCCATTGATTAAGAGTCAATTGCTCTACCAGCTGAGCTACGAAGACTTTGCTAAATCTTTGATTTTGCGTTTGCAAAGATACATCTTTGTTTAATTTCTGCAATATTTTTATTATAAATTTTTAATAAACTCTTTGTAATTGATTGATAAATAGTGTATTTTTGTATGCTTGATATATTTTTTTCTTTATTTTCTCTTTGGTTTGAGAAAATAATTATAACTTTGGACACTTTTTATAAGGTAAATTATAATAACTTTTAAATAACAAAAACTAATTATTATGACATCTTTAACATTATTATTAGAAGCTGTTAGCAATTATGCTACAATCGGTTATGGTTTAGCAGGTATCGGAGCGGGTATAGCTGCTGTTGGAGCAGGTATCGGTATTGGTAATATTGGACGCAATGGTATGGATGCTATTGCTCGTCAACCAGAAGCTACTGGTGATATTCGTTCTAATATGATTATCGCTGCTGCATTGGTTGAAGCGGTTGCTTTGTTTGCTAATGTGGTTTGTTTGTTGGTTATATTGATGAAATAACAAACCGAAAGATTATAACATAGCAGCACTGCGATTGGTTTTGTTGCTATGTTTATGCAAGAATTTTTATAATATTACATAATATATGGGACTTTTAACACCTGATATTGGTCTTCTTGTTTGGATGACCATAACTTTTGGAGTTCTTTTGTTCATCTTGTGGAAATTTGGTTGGCCTGTTGTCATTGATATGATGAGTAAAAGAGAGGAGCAAATCAAGAAATCTTTGGAAGAAGCTGCTATCGCAAGAGAGGAAATGAAACAATTGCAAGTTGGTAATGAGAGATTATTGATTGAAGCTCAAAAAGAAAGGGATTTGATGCTACAACAAACTAAGGAGCTTAAAGAAAAAATGATTGAAGAAGCAAAAGAACAAGCTCAAAAAGAAGCTCAAAGAATTGTTGTTGCTGCAAGGGAAAATATAGAATATGAAAAGTTGCATGCTATGACTGAATTGAAAAATCAAATAGCCAACCTTTCAATAGAAATTGCAGAAGATCTTTTGAAACACGAACTTTCTGATAAGGTGAAGAGTAATGAAATTATCAGTAAGAGAATGTCGGAAATAAACCTTAAATAGAAACGATGAATAGTTTTAAATTACAAACTCGTTATGCTCAGTCTTTGTTTATTCTTGCACAAGAGAATGGATTGATAGAAAGAGTTTATGAGGATATGTTATTAATTAAAAAGGTTTGTGAAGAGACTCCTCAGTTGAAAGCTATTTTGAAGAATCCTGTTATCAAGCCTTCGAAAAAGAAAAATATCATTCACGAAATTTTTTCAGGGAAAGTAGAAAATGTTTCAATACTCTTTATAGAATTGTTAGTATCTAAAAGACGTGATGTTTATCTTTATGAGATTGCAGATAGATATACAGAGCTTTATAAAGAGTATAAACATATTAAAACAGTGAAATTTACTACTGCACAAGTTCTCGATGAGGATGTTGTAAATGATATTAGAAAAGAAATTGAGGAGAAATTGTCTTCAAAGATTGATTTACAACTTTTTGTTAATCCAAAATTGTTGGGAGGTTTTTCTTTGACAGTTGAGGGCAAACAATTTGATGCAAGTTTCAGTAAACAGATAACAAAATTAAAAAAGGAATTTAACAAGAATATATACGAAAGGATATTCTAAAAAACGATAAATATGGCAGAAATTAAACCATCGGAAATTACAGCGATATTACGTCAACAGCTTTCTAATTCTAATTTAGATGCTACATTGGAAGAAGTTGGTACTGTTTTAACAGTGGGAGATGGAATAGCGAGAGTTTATGGATTGATGAACGTTCAAGCAGGAGAATTGGTAGAGTTTGATAATGGAGTACAAGCGATAGTTCAAAATCTTGAAGAAGATAATGTTGGGGTTGTAATTTTAGGAGAATCAGAATCTATAAACGAAGGAGATATCGTTAAAAGAACAAAGAGAATTGCTTCTATAAAAGTAGGGGAAGGCTTATTAGGTAGAGTTATTAATACTATTGGGGAACCAATAGATGGAAAAGGTGCTATTGAAGGAGAATTATTTGAAATGCCTCTTGAAAGAAAAGCACCAGGTGTTATTTTTAGGCAACCTGTTGAAGAACCTTTGCAAACAGGTTTAAAGGCTGTAGACTCAATGATCCCAATCGGAAGAGGACAAAGAGAGTTGATAATTGGAGATAGGCAAACAGGTAAAACAGCTATTGCAATTGATACTATTTTGAATCAAAAAGAATTCTACGACAAAGGTGAACCAGTTTATTGTATTTATGTTGCTTGCGGACAAAAAGGTTCTACTGTTGCGAACATCGTGAGAACTCTTACAGAAAAAGGAGCAATGGCATATACGACTGTTTTGGCAGCTACTGCATCTGACTCTGCTGCAATGCAGTTCTATGCTCCATTTGCGGGTGCCGCAATAGGAGAATATTTTAGAGATACAGGACGTGCGGCCTTAGTTGTATATGATGATTTAAGTAAACAAGCGGTTGCTTATCGTGAAGTTTCACTTCTTTTGAGACGTCCACCTGGACGTGAAGCTTATCCAGGAGACGTTTTCTATTTACATTCAAGATTATTGGAAAGAGCAGGAAAAATAATCAACGAAGACAATGTCGCAAAAAATATGAACGACTTGCCAGAAAGTATAAAATATCTTGTTAAGGGTGGAGGCTCTTTGACAGCTCTTCCTATTATTGAAACACAAGCAGGAGACGTTTCGGCATATATTCCAACAAACGTAATTTCTATTACAGACGGACAAATATTCCTTGAAACAAACTTATTCAATGCAGGTATAAGACCAGCTATTAACGTGGGTATTTCTGTTTCTCGTGTTGGAGGTAAGGCTCAAATTAAGTCAATGAAGAAAGTTTCTGGAACATTGAAATTAGACCAAGCTCAATATAGAGAATTGGAAGCTTTCTCTAAATTTGGATCAGACCTTGATGCTGCAACAAAGTTTGTCTTGGAAAAAGGTAAGCGTAATGTTGAGATATTAAAACAATCACAATACTCTCCAATGAAGGTAGAACATCAAGTAGCTATTATTGCTTGTGGAACAAATGGTTGGTTGAGAGATGTGCCAGTAAATAAAGTTAAAAACTTTGAAGAAGAGTTTATTTTCCATCTTGAAAGTAAAGAAAAAGAATTGTTGAATTCTTTGGGTGAAGGAAAACTTGATGATCAAATTATGAACAAGTTGGAAAATATAGCAAAGGATATAAGTAGAAAATATAAAGCATAGTTATGGCTAATCTTAAAGAAATTAGAACAAGAATAGCTTCTGTTAGTTCAACCCAACAGATAACGAGTGCAATGAAAATGGTATCTGCTTCAAAATTGCGTAAATCTCAAAACGCAATTTTGAAGTTGAGACCATACTCTGCGAAGATGACGGAGATAATTCAAAATCTTTGTGGAAGCGAAAAAGATGAATTACCTCTCGCAAGACAATCAAAAGTTTTGAATAATGTTTTGATTATAGTACTAACAAGTAATAAGGGCTTGTGTTCTACATTTAATTCTAACGTAATAAAGGCCACAAATCAAAGAATAGAATATTACAAAGAGAATAATGCAGGAATTAAAATAGATGTCAAAACTTTTGGAAAGAAAGGTACAGACTTTTTTAAGAAACAAAACAATTTGATAAACTTTATAGGAGAGAACGATGATATTTGGGATAATTTGTCGTTTGAGAATGTAGCAAATGAAGGGGAGGAATTGATAAAAGACTTCATAAACAAGAAATATGATAAAATAGAGATTATCTATAATCAATTCAAGAATGCTTCTACGCAAATTTTAACATACGAAACATTTCTTCCTATAAGTTTTGAAGAAAGTTCAAACATAAATAACGATTATATCTTTGAACCTTCTAAGGTTGAAATAATAAATTCAATAATTCCTCAATCGTTAAAAACGCAATTATTTAAATGCTTTTTAGATTCTTCTGCTTCTGAACATGGAGCAAGAATGACTTCTATGCATAAAGCAACAGATAATGCAACAAATTTATTAAAAGATCTTAAACTTACATACAATAAAGCACGACAAGCTTCTATTACAAATGAGATAATAGAAATATGTAGTGGTGCAGAGGCTTTAAAATAGTATTTATGAGATTTAAGGTAGATTTTTTAGTAATCGGCTCAGGAATAGCAGGTTTAAGTTATGCCTTAAAAGTTGCAGATTACGGAAAGGTATGTGTATTAACAAAGTCAGATGCTTCTGAGTGCTCAACAAAGTATGCACAAGGGGGCATTGCTGCTGTTATGTATGATAATGATTCTTATGAAAAACATATAAATGACACACTTATTGCAGGAGCAGGACTTTGTGATTTAGAAAGTGTAAAGATAACCATAACAGAATCTACCGATAGAATAAAAGAACTAATAGAATGGGGAACTAATTTTGATAAAAAACAAACAGGACTTTACGATTTAGCAAAAGAAGGTGGTCATTCTGAATACCGAATATTACATCATAGGGACAATACTGGTTTTGAAATAGAAAGAGCGTTATTAGAAAAAGTTCGTTCTCACCCAAATGTTATCATAAAAGAAAATCAATACACCATTGATATAATTACCCAACATCATTTAGGTCAAGAAGTAAATAGAAGACGTGATGATATAAGATGTTTTGGGGCGTATGTATTAGATAAAAAAACAAATACTATTGACACATACCTTTCAAAGGTAACAATGTTGTGTACAGGTGGAAATGGTAATGTCTATTCTACAACAACAAGTCCATTGATTGCAACAGGTGATGGACAAGCTATGGTTCATAGAGCAAAAGGTAAACTCCGTCACATGGAGTTTATTCAATTTCATCCAACATCTTTATTTAATCCAAGAGAGAAACCTTCTTTCCTTATCACAGAAGCGATGAGAGGGGCAGGAGGAATATTAAAGAATATGTCAGGAGAACCTTTTATGGATAAATATGACAAAAGAGGTTCCTTGGCACCAAGAGATATTGTGGCTCGTGCAGTGAATGCAGAAATGACAAGACGTGGAGATGAACACGAGTATTTGGATTGTAGAGGAATAAGTAAGGACGAAATAATGAGACATTTTCCTAATATCTATGCAAAATGCTTAGAAATAGGAATAAATATCACACAAGAAATGATTCCAATAATTCCTGCTGCACATTATTGTTGCGGAGGAATAGAAGTAGATCAATATTCTCGAACAAGTATTAAAAATCTTTATGCTTCGGGAGAATGTTCTTGCACAGGACTTCACGGAGCAAATCGTTTAGCATCAAATTCTTTATTAGAATCATTAGTATATTCACATAGAGCATATTTAGATTCCATAAAAAAAATATCAGAAACTGATTTTTGTGATCAAGTTCCTAATTGGGATTCAGAAGGTATGGTTTTAAATGAAGAATTAAGCCTTATAACACAATCAGTTAAAGAAGTGCAACAAATAATGACTAATTACGTAGGAATAGTTAGAAGTGATTTAAGATTAAGGAAGGCTTTCACAAGAATGAAATTGATTTACGAAGAAACAGAAGAACTTTATAATAAATCAGTTCTAACTCCGCAGTTGTGCGAACTAAGGAATCTTATAGCAAATAGTTACTTAATTATTAAAATGGCTGAACAAAGAAAAGAAAGTGTTGGTTTACATTATTCAATAGATTATCCTCCTCAAAAATAGCAAAGTATGAAAAGAATAGTCATAGCAATATTATTTTTGTTTATTTGTATAGAATCAATAGCATTTGATTTTAGTTCTATAACTTCTTCTGGTCAAATTTTATATTTCAATATCAATAGTGGTACAACTACAGTAACAATAACAGCTCCTGTTCATACTCAGGTAAGAGCCTCGTATATAGGATATAATAAACCTTCTGGTAATCTTGTAATACCGAATGAAATTAGTAATAATGGAATAAATTACACTGTAACAGCCATCGATAATAACGCATTTAGTAATTGCACAGAATTAGAAATAGTTGTGGTTCCAAATTCCGTAATAATAATTGGAGAAGAGGCTTTTCACAATTGTAACAATCTAAGAATGGTTCAATTAGGAACAAGTGTCAAGAAAATAGGAGCCTCAGCCTTTTTGTCATGTTCTAAATTACAACAAATCAATCTGCCAAATTCTCTGACAGAAATCTCAAAACACGCTTTCTCTAATTGTTCTTCCTTAGAGGAGGTAATAATTCCGAATCAGATTAAAAATATAGAAACTTACACATTCTATTCTTGCGAAAAATTAAAAAATATAAAATTTCCTTCTTCACTTGAATATATTGGCGAAGCAGCCTTTGCATTTTGTAAAAACTTAGATTCACTTTCTTTTTCCAATAATTTAAAAGTTATAGATAACAAAGCGTTTTCTTCATGTGTTAAATTACAAAAGATAAACTTACCTGAATCATTAGTTACCATAGGTTCAGCTGCGTTTTCTTCTTGTTCAAGTTTAAAATCAATAAGAATACCTAATTTAGTAAAAGAAATAAATAATTCAACCTTTGTATATTGTAAAAATTTGGAAGAAATATTTTTGCCAAGTGGTTTAAGAGAAATACATAATAACGCATTTGAATATTGTAGCAAACTAAAATCAGTAAAAATACCAAGTTCGATAACCTCAATTAGTAACGCAGTATTTTCTAATTGTGTAAACTTAGATTCGGTTTATCTTCCAGAATCTATAACCTTTGTAGGAAGTTATGCTTTTCAAAATTGTACAAATCTAAAAAGTATTAACTTAAAATCAGTTCAATACATAGAAAAATATGCTTTTGAAAGATGTAGAAATTTAGAAAAGATAGAACTCTCAAATGCAAAAGAAATAAGGGAATATGCTTTTTCTGAATGTAATAAATTAAAATCCGTAGAAATACCTAACTCTATGGATACAATAAGAAACTACGTTTTTTATTCTTGTTCAAGTCTTGAAGATTTGAAAATAGGGAATAATATTAAATCAATTGGAAATTATGCTTTTTATAAGTGCATGAAATTAGAAACTCTTGATTTACCGACTTCCACAGCAATAATAGGGATAGCATCTTTTGAAAAATGTAGTAACCTTAGCTCAGTTGCTTTTGGAGAGGACTTGTTGACAATTTCTGATTATGCTTTTAAAGATTGTAAAAAATTAAAAAATATAACATTTAAATCAATACGGCCTCCGAAAGTGTTTACGAACACTTGGAAAAATACATCAAAAAATCTTATTGTTTCAATGCCTGTTGCAAGTGATAAAGACTATGTAGCATCTCTTGGAATAGAACAGCAAATTTCCAAAATTAAGAAAGAAATTGTAGCAAAACCTGTTGAAAATAAGGTGAGATTGAAATTTGATCTAAACAAAATCAATACATTAGACTTATTTGCTAAAAATAGTTCAAAAGAATCTTATGATTACACAAAGGGATTATCAAAAATTCCGCAAAAAAGAGAAGTTTTATACATAGATTACCCACAATTGATCAATTCATTGACAATTTATTTGCATAATTTAAGTTCTCAACCTATTGAATATGCAAATGTAGTTGTTGATAAAATGCCAGAGACTACAATTGTTGAGCAACAACAAGCAGAGTCAGAAATAGAAGTTGTTAAAGAAGAATCTAAAAAAGAAGTAAAGAAAGTTTCAATAAAACTATTGAGTAAAGATTCTTCAATGGGAATAGTAAAAGGTGGAGGAATATTCAATGAGGGTGAAGTTGCAACTATTTCTGCAAAAGAGAATGTAGGTTATAAATTTGTTTCGTGGAGTGATAACAATATAGACAATCCAAGAAAGATTCAATTAGCAAACGATACCACTCTTTATGCAATTTTTGAAGCCGAAACATTGATATTAGACGTTCAATCCAATGATATTGTAATGGGAGATGCGTACGGAAGTGGTATATACGAATACAATTCAGAAGTAATAATTACAGCAGATGCTTTTGATGGTTATCAATTCGTTAAGTGGAATGATGGAAATACTGAAAATCCTCGTACTATTAGGGTAAACGAAGAGGCAAAGATATATATAGCAATATTTTCGCCCAGGAATAACTACGAAATCAACGAAAAATTAACATTTTATCCAAATCCTACCAAGGGAGTTGTGTATTTGAGTAAAAAAGCCAAGATAATAGAAGTATTTAATACTTCTGGAAATTTAGTAGAGATTTTTGCAGAAAAATCAGTCGTAGATATTTCCGCCTTACCAGAAGGAACTTATACATTTAGAGTAACAATAAACGAAGGAATACAAACCTTGAAGGTAATATTGAAGAAATAAAAATATGAAAAAAATAAGTTTAGTTATTTCGTTGTTACTACTAATATTTTCAATAACTGCTTGCAGTGAAAAAAACACTCAATTATCAATTTTAATCAATGAAAAATCAAATTGTTTGACTGATTTTTCGCAAGAAATCACAGAAAAAAATTCAGCATTCAGTTATCACGGAACAGAATCTGGATTAACAATAAATAAATACAATGAAATCTATCCTTGTGATAGTGAAATACAGATTTCAGCCGAAATAAAAGACAATGTAATTGCTATAACAGAAAAGGCAGATGCTCAAACAAATTGCACCTGCCCTAAAAACCTAACATATACCATAGAAAATATTCCGTCAGGAAGTTATAAAATCTCTATAAACGGCAAAATGATTGGAAATATCTTAATTTACTAAGCCTTTTTTAGTCTTAATATTCTTTCTTTTACGCTTTCGCAATCCATTTTGCAAACTTTTTGCAGTTCTTTTACGCTACCTTGCTCGATAAATTCATCGGGAATACCAATTTTTTCAATCTTATTGTGATAGTTATTGCTGACTGCAAATTCTATAATGCTACTTCCAAAGCCTCCGTTAATAGTTCCGTCTTCCATAGTAAAGATATAGTTGTATGAATCTAAGGCTTGTTTAGCCAAGTCCTTATCAAGAGGTTTCAAAAATTTAAAATCAAACAAACCAATCTCTAATCCGTTGTTTTCAAGTTCTTTTGCGACTTGTTTTGCAATGTGAATAGTATTTCCGATGCAAAGAATCGCAATATCTTTTCCTTCTTTTACTTTCTTGCCTTTGCCAATTTCTATTTGTTTCATTTCATTTCTCCAATCTTTTAAGTAGCCTTTACCTCTTGGATAACGAATAACAAATGGAGATTTTTGATTTATAGCAGTAAACAACATATTTCTAAGATCGTGTTCGTCACTTGGAGCAGCAACTATTATATTTGGCACACAATTTAAGTAAGCCAAATCAAAAGCACCATGATGCGTTGCACCATCTTCACCAACCAATCCTGCTCTATCAAGACATAAAATAACAGGTAAGCCTTGCAAAGCAACATCATGAATAAATTGGTCGTAAGCTCTTTGCATAAAAGAAGAATATATGTTGCAAACAGGAATCATTCCTTGACATGCAAAACCAGCACTAAGAGTTACTGCATGTTCTTCTGCGATTCCCACATCAAAAGTTCGTTCTGGAAATGCTTTTTGCAATTTATTCATAGAGCAACCGCTAAGCATAGCAGGTGTAATGCCGACTATTTTTTCATTTTCTTTTGCAAGTTCTACCAAAGTCTCTCCAAAAACATCTTGAAATTTTAAAATTTCATCAGAAGTCTGCTTTTCAGGAATTTCTCCTGTTAAAGGATTAAACACACCCGGTGCATGATAAGTTGTAGGATTGTTTTCCGCAACAGGAAGTCCCTTTCCTTTTTTTGTAATTATGTGTAATAATTTAGGGCCTTTTATATTTTTTAAATCCTCTAAAGTTTTAATCAAAGAAATCAAGTCATGCCCATCAACAGGACCAAAATATCTAATATTTAAAGCTTCAAAGAAATTACTTTT
>JAEIGA010012268.1_pt1 | contig 12999 bp, 19 predicted proteins | sample 9270691 | NCBI WGS metagenome assembly JAEIGA01 (sample SAMN17057246, study PRJNA624740) | gut metagenome | biome: biome; isolation source: fecal sample | host: Bos grunniens | place: China: Xizang | collected 2019 | reverse complement strand
TAGGTAACCCTACCTTAAAAAAGTGTATTTTTTCCTCCTTAACGCCCATTAATTAGCTGACCGCTTAATTAGTTAAGCTCCCACCTTAACTAATCACATCATCCCATCAAAACCACCATTTCTACTGTAAAACGTTAAATAACACCATTCCGTTATTATCTTCGGAGATCGCAGCGTCTCGATTCAATGATCCTATGCACCCGGGGAACCGGAGGGATGACGGCAGTCGGTCGTTACGCTGCGAGATCTCCCACTCATGGAGACTGTCACATGAAAGGAGATATCAAAATAGAACGCTACGAAGCCCGTCCCGCCGGTCATAACCGCACCAAGTGGTACGCGATCGGTACGGACGGTAAAGAGTATGAGATGCCCGATGCCTTCATCAACGGCTATACGGACGATTACCTCGCCATCCGCTGGTCCACCTCCGAGATGCCCGAGGTCCTCGATCTGCCGCCGGAAGGATTCTACATCCCCATACGCACAGCACCTCTTAAGGCGGCGAAATCATGACCGCCGAAACAGAGCAGCCGAAGCAGACCGAACAGCCGCCCGCCGAGGATCCGATCGCGAAGCTTCGCGATGAATTCCAGACCCAGTTCACCCAATTGAAGACGACCTTCGAGACGGAGAATAAGAAGAACCTCGAGACGATCTCCCAGCTCCGGAAGGAGAATGAGGATCTTCATCGCGCATTGATCAGGTCGGCACAGATACCCAAAGAGGAACCTCCTCCGCAGAAGACGGAGGAGGAGATCTACGCCGATAAGATCATCGCACTAAGTGAGAGATCTAAACAGATTGAAAGACTCAACAGAGGTATATTCGATGACAAACACTGATACACAGTTCACCGCGAGATTCTCGCCTATCACCCTGGCGAACTTCGTCGCGAACCAGACCAGCCTCGCGAACTTCGTCCCCTCCTCATCCCTGATCAATACAGGAATGCTCTCGGATATCGGAAGGGCGAACATCTACGCACCGGACATCCAGAACTCATTCTTCGACCGCTTCATGAGAGCTCCTCTCACACGCGGCGACAGCGTCATGAGTGCGAGATTCTCCGAGATCACATCCAGGGCGTACAACCCCGCAGCACCTGACACCGACCTTTTCAACGCAGCCAATCCCGGAATGCAGGCGATCGTTGCGAAGAAGAACCTCTCCCGTCAGATCGCTGTCGAGATCAACGACTACTACCTGAAGCAGTTCGCACAGACTCCCGAGATGATCGGAGATGTCGCAGCCGCCATCATGGCATCATCCAACGCATGTTACCGCGATGATATGTGGGTCGCTGCCAAGGCGTACTTCTCCGGAGATGTCACGGCAGTACAGAACGACCAGATCCACATCATGGGAACCGCACCCACCGACCCCGGCTACGCCGACGAGATGGTGGAGACTCTCTGGGGATTCGCGGAGAACAAATTCTCTTTCAAATCCACCAAGTACAACCAGGCGCAGTACAACACCAAATCGGAGAGTGTTCACATCGCACTGAAGAAGGACGTCGAGTTCCCCGCATTCAAGAAGCTGTATTCGGAGACGTTCAACCCGAGCTTCATCAGGATTGCACCGACCATCGACTACGTCGATGACTTCGCGACTCCCGCCGGAGCTCCCGCGACAGCCGGAGAGCTCGTCGGAATCATCGCAGATTCCAGAGCATTCGACATCACGCCGATGCCTGACACCCTGACGACTGAAGCATTCAGGAACCCCGCCAGGAAGTCCACGGCGTACTTCACCACATACGAGTACGCATTCCAGAAGAACCCCTTCTTCAACGTGGCGTACATCTTCGCGAAACAGTGATGTCCTCCGTCTTCCTCCCGGGCATGAGGTTAAACCGCCCATCCCTCGAGGTCTCACATGGCAGCAATAACTAAGATAGAATTCTGGAAGGATGTCGGATTCCTGGAGGGAGCGATAGAGATCCCGTCCCTTTCGGCGACGGATCCGATCAATCCCGATCTCACGATAGAACCGCAGTATCCCGTCATGCCGTCGAAGGAGAGATTCTTCTCCAAACTGAAGATAAGGGAATACTACGAAGAGCTCATGGAGATGTCATACATTCGTCTGACATATGAGCTGAACACGTCACCTAACACATCATCGACGAAGATCTTCTACGGATGGGTCCGTGAGGTCTCCCTGGAGAGCGACGGCGACCTTCCCGTGACTGTCATCGACTGGCACATTGACGAGTGGAGGACGTGGAAGTCCTCGGTCGCTTTCGGATCGGGACACGTGAAGAGGAGACCGTTCGTCGACATCGACACGACACCGATCCAGAATTACCCGATACGGTATGTCAAGCTTTCAAATTCCGAGGAGTCGATCTTCGATCCGTATGTGGGGAAGGATGGGATGAAGGTATGGTGGATCATCGCCTCTGTCAATAAAGCGAGTCAGATCCGCACATATTTTTATCCGGTCTTCATGAATCTGTCGAACGGCGGAGGAGCGACAAGATGTTATTTCAGAATATCTGAAGGCGGGACAGTCAAAAACGCTGACGGAATCTCGATCTCTTCGATATATTACGGGAATTTCGATGAGTTCATCTCTAACGTCATAGGAGTGGCACCTGAAGCTATAAACGGCGTCTGGCTTTCACCGATATGTCCGTTCGTGGATGAAACACAGATCACCGGTACTGGAGATTCAGCCTCGCCTTTGATTCTCGGATCTGTCAATCCTGAAGGAGAGACAGGGTCACAGGGCGGAGTTGCGAGGTTGGGAACAGCTCAAAAAGAGATCAGGCGTATTAAGACATTCGTCAATCCTTTGACGTCCACTGAAGAGACAAGATATGTTTTGGTTTCAACGGACGGAGTCAAACTTTTAGATCTTCCTTACGGTTTCACTGTCAGCAGTGTGACGATCACATTGGTGATCGAACCCGACGGACCGTATTTCGAGATTTCTTTCAAGGATTCGACCTACGGCAATCTGGAAGGTTTGACTGTGAATGTTCCTTTATTGTCGTTCCCGGTGAATACGAACGCCTTCAATTCATATGTGTATTCAGGACAAAGGGAATATGATCGTCAAATGAGAACCGTCCGTTCAAATGCGGACGTGTGGAAGTCTTCGGCTTCCGGAGGATCCACGGGCGCATTGTTCGGAGCGGTCGGACCGGTGGGAGCTCTCGCAGGATCCGCGGCAGGAATGACACCCGGACTCGTCTCTTACGGAGTTGAGATGCTGTATGAGAATGATAAACAGCAGGAACTCTCGGATAGATTACAGGCAGCGCAGCCGTCAACGATGATTCTTTCAGGTAATGCTTTGATTTCATATTTGAGAGAGTATTCGTTTGTCATCAAGTCGATTGTTCCGGATGATTATTCCGCCGCACAGATCACCGCGACACGTAATCAGTTCGGAGTCTCCGTCGATGAGCTCATGACTTCATGCGATGCACTGATCCGCACCACATCTCCCACCGGATACTACAACATACAGAACCTTATCGTCGGCGGAGACATCCCCGTATCGGCGAAGAGATGGATAAAACAGAAATTCCAGACAGGAGTCAGATTGATATGAAGAAAATAAATCCATCATGGGAACAGCTCCGTACCGACATTCATTCACCGCCCGGAGTGGAGCAGCTGAAGAAATCGGTCAAGGCGGGACTCACCCGTAAGTATGCCGGTATAATCGAGTCGATGTTCAGATTCGAATTCAACAGTCCCGAATTCGAGGATATGCGGATAATGAGCCAGGATACCGCTCCGGAGAAGTTCCTTTACAGGAACGGCGAGTGTGTCTTCTTCAAGGATGAAGCGACGGGACAGATCCACTGTCTCCCGCTGGTCATGAACGGCGGGATCAACATCTACGGGAAGATGACCGCCTGGCATCCCGTCCCCGTGGGATACTCCGACAATCTGGCTGGCACATATTCCGAGGAGGTCGAGAGGATCAGGAACACTCTCCTGACCGCTGAGAATTCAGTGGTCATGAAGAACGACTTGTTCGGGAAGGGCGACTTCGATTATGTGGATAACATGGTGAACGAGCTCGTTGACAACATCCTGACGATGAATCAGCTCCAATTACTAGCGAGTATGCCGTTCGTATTCAATGTCACCGAGGACAACGTCCTGACGGCGAAGAACTTCTTCTTAGCCGTGGCGGAGCACCGTCCCGCGATCTTCACCAACGCCCTGGGAGACAAGGTCATCCCGGCGATCGAGAAGACGGATGTCAAGATAGATCCCTCTCTCTTCGAATTATTCGACAGATTCGAATGTCAGCTCCTCGAGAGCGTCGGCTTCCCGTGTGTCCCGATCACCAAGAGGGCGCAGCAGTCTACCGCGGAAGTCCAGAGCCATGAGGAGATGGTCTTCGGCAAACGTCAGGAGAGATACCGTCTCCGTAAGGTCGCATGCGAACGCATGGAGAAGATGTGGGGAGTGAGTGTGAACGTGGTCTCCGTATTAGACGAGGATTTCATTAAAGAGAACAACGATGAATCTCCGAAGGAGGAAGAAGAATGAGCTGGATCCCGACGCTTCAGGATATAGAGGTCAGAAAACAGGACGCTGATCCGGACATCGCCTCCTATTATTCCCGGTTCGGATGGGAGAATCTCGTCGTCCCTTCCGACTGTACCAATGTGGCGGCGAGGATGACCGACCTCAAGACATTGTTCGATGAGCGCTACGCCTTCAGGATGATCTCACAGGAGACCCCGGAGAGATGGCAGATCAGACTCCAGACCAACTTCGACCGCGTCGTCCACACATACGAGAGAGCATACGTCCTCTACAACAAGTACGCCACGGAGATGCTCAATGACATGATCGGAGGAGAGATCATCACCAGGAATACCACCGGGGACTCCTCGCAGGTCAACACGCCCGACTACACCACCAACGAGTCCGAGGATTACGCGGACAACCGCAGCAGATCCAAGATAGATGAGACGGTCACCACAGACAGGAAGGGAAGCGATCTCATCGACTCGATCAATACAGGATTCAGGGACTGGGTCGACATCGACCAAGCTCTCATCCAGGAATTCGAAAACAATTTCTTAAACGTCTTCTGGTATTAGGAAAGTGATCACATGCCGACACCACAGAGAATAAGTTTGATCGAAGCATACGATAACAGGGATGTTATCGCATGGCTCGTCAGACATCAGGAACAGATCAAGGATCTGATCGCAGCCGTTGAAGCCATTCCCGATCCTGACACATTCGTCCTCACGATCGGAGACCAGACAATCAGCGGAACGAAAAGCTTCGTGAACAAGATCGCCGCAGCCGGCGGAATAGAGGCGGACACTCTGGTGAGGATCAACGCGGACCTTCAGGTCTACGGCGACATCTACCAGAACGGCAGCGCTTACGACACCCACGCGGAACAGCTCTACACCACCAAGGATTACATCCTCATGAGGGACGGAGCCGTCACCGCTCTGTCGCCGGGAGCGATGTCCGGACTCGAGATCATCAAGTACGACGGAACCAACAACCTGAGACTCGCTGCCGATTCGTCGGGAGTCGCGAGGATCGGGGACGTCGGCGATGAACAGCCGCTCCTCACGAGGGCGGAAGCCGCGGATCTGACGAACGGGAGACCGCTCGTATGGGATGTCGCCGACAATAAGGCGATCACGTCAGCGAAGAGATTCGGCGCCGTATACACAGGGAACGCGACCATTCCGGCGACCGGATGGAACACCGGAGTATCACCTTACGCCGACTATCCCTACAATAAGGAGGTCGGAGTCAGTACCGGCAACGGATACGATTATTATCCGATCGTGTCCTTCTCCCCGGACAACGATGACAACAGCATATTCGCGCCCGTGTGCGATTGCAGCAACAACGGAACGATCATGATCTACGCATCGGCGGTCCCGACGTCAGCAACGGATATCACATTCACAATTCTGGAGATGATCTGAGATGAGAGGAATCACAAATGCGCCGCAGGGCGGAGGATCCGGCGGAGAATGGATCGAACACAGTGATACGGATTGGAGTGATTTCATATCTTATGCCAACTCGAGTTTTACATTCCTTAAAGATGTAAGATTCAAGATCATGAACAAATCATACAACAACGCTATCATGTGGACCGATGTCGAGATACCCGCAGGTACAACATTCAGCAGTTTAAAAATACCCGTATCACAGGGATATTTCGCCGGAGGAGCGAACAATATAGAATTCGGTAAGTACTTTGAACTGTATTCATCGAATATAACAGACGCAAACGTAAGATTACACATGGGACGTCTTTCTGTGTCTGGAAGTGATCTGACTCTTACAGATGTCCCCGTGAGCACATGGAGCAAATCCAATATCAAAGTTTACACGAAGGGATGAAACAATGCTCGAAATCGAAATATCAAGACTCATCGCAGCTGCCGTCGCAGCCGTCCTCCTCGGGTGGGCATGCTACGTCGCAGCTTATGTGAAGCACAAGAACGCCGTCAGGGATGACGCCAACAAGAGAGCCGTCAATCAGAAGGATTGCGGGCTCATTCCCGAGACCACGGGAGAAGAGAAGATCAGGATCGAGAAGACCGAGACGTGGTACTTCGGATATCGTCTCGCCCTTCTCTCGCTGATCATCGTCGCCGCAGCGGTCGGATGGGCGCTCGGCTGGGCGGTCGGTCAGGAACACGAACTGACGTGGGTCGAGGATGCAGCCGTCGCAGCTGCCGGAGCCGTGGTCGGAGGGCTGGTACTGGATAAGTACATCATCCACCCGATCGCCGACGGATCCTTCTTCGAAAGGGTGGAGGATCCCATCGTCCAGAGATTTCTTCAGGATGTTGGCTCTTCTCCTGAGGTGAAGGAGAGGAAGCTCTTCAGGAAGAGAAAGAAGGACGAACCCGCAGCCGAAGAGGTGAAGGCGCCGGAGATCGACCAGATCCCCAGAGTTGTGCCCATAGAGGAGATGTCCTTCGATGAGAAGATAAAGCTCCTCGAGATCCTGAAGAAATCGCTGTAAGCGGTCACTCACACAAACCTTTTAATTTTTCATTTTCTTTATTCCTTCTGCCGGATGAACGGCAAAGGTGAAACAATGGGAGTTTTTGACAACTACTCAAGCGGGGAACAGCACCCCATAATCAAGAATGCTGAACTCATGAATATTCCCTTCTTCATCGAGAAGATGAGATACAGGGAGAACGTTCCCTCGGATTTCGGAACGAAGAACCAGATCATCACGACCGTGAGGATCGCCGAGACCGACGAGGTATTTACATACTTCGCGGAGAACAGCGTCGTATTGTCGAAGCTGCTCTATCTGATCACGGCGAACATCCCGTACAAGGACGTGAAGTTCAAACTCTACAAGACGAAGTCCGCCAACACGAACGAGTACTGGGACATCTCGGAAGTCGAGTGATCTTCTTCAATGCCCGGAGACGAGTTCACCCGTTAGTATCCCATATCCTGACGGCTCCGGGCGCCCTTTTCTTTTTCTTTTACTAGTAATTTTAACAGTCATTGGGATAAGTATTAAATACTATCTCGACAATTAAGTATCATGAACTCGAAGGAATTCATTAAAGCACTCGACGACGGGAAGATCCTCGTCTCAATCCAGGACAGACACGTGACCGCCATCAAGCTGACGACCAGCAGATCCGTGATGATCAACAACGACACGACCGGAGTTCACCTGATCGGCGATTACAGCGAGAGGGACACCACCGAAGACCTCGTCTTCCTCACCAGGGAGAACGGGAAGGAGTTCGGAGTAGCGATCGGATTCGTGAACGCTGCGAAATGGGAGGTGAACGAATGAGCGTCATCATGAAGAGGAGCTGCAACTCCAACGTCACGGTGAAGGAGGATTCGATCACCTTCAATTCCTTTGTCCTGAAGATCGACGGTCTTCGCTTCGAGGAATTCAAGACCATCGCGAACCATGTAAGATTCGAACCCGACCGTCCGGACCGCAACGTGAGGATCCTCGAGCACATCCTCGAACTCGCTCTGGTCCACTACGCCGGAGAGATGGCAGCAGAAGAGAACGAAGAGGAGGAAGAGGAATGACCGCCGACGACTTCTACATGAACGTGAAGGCGACCGTCGTCGAGATATCCGTCAAGGACTGCGATATGAAAGTTGAAGCTGTGATCGACGTCGAGGACTTCGCCTACGCGCTGCTCAACACCAACGATAACCTCGACATGCTCGCAGAACCGGTGAAAACGGAACTGATCCACAGAGCCGAGAACGAATGGGATCTTGACACGATCACTGACGACGATCTGGCAAAATTCAAGAAAGTCCTGGAGTGGGTGCTGTGAAGGAGCTCCACTTCGTGATCGTGATCAATCCCAATGTGGAGCACCGCGTGCTGTGGTTCGGGACCGATGGTAAAAAAGTATCAAAGGAATGGCTGCTCGACAAGTGGAAGCAGATCCTCCGCGCCGGAGGTGACGAGATGTTCATATTCGACGGCGAACTATATCAGTTCGACCACGGGAATTCGAAGTGGATAAAACAGAGGTGGGACAGTGTCGTATACGAGTAAGAGCCACTATTTCATGATCAAGGGTAAGACCATGATATGGGACCGTGAGAAGAAGACCGCGAGAGAGGCGACGTGTGCGGACTGCTGTAATCAGCTTCCGATCACGATCCACGACGAGTTCGGACTGTGCGACCGCGTTAAACATATGGTCAGGTGTATGATACTGAACTGTGCGAAGGAGCCGGACGACATGGCATGCGTCGACTTCGAGAGGGTGAGCTGATGATGTTCTCAATCCGCGACCCAAGACTTCCGAGACCTCCAGAAAACTATGATGGAGCTCTTTGTGATTGGTATCCCGAGATCAAATCGAAAGATGGTTTCTATCCAAAAGAGATGATCGATTTCTTCCTTCAAAATAGACCGATGTTCTTCATCATCCAACCGAGGAGGGAACGCTGATGGTCACATATCTTCATCATGTCACGATGCACAACGGGGATATGTTCGATCTCTTCTATGTCGATACGATGCTGGACTGGAAGAAGATCTCGAATGAAAGATGGATCCCGTATGAGGACGGCAGAGGTAATATGCGTTATATCAACGTCGCCCAGATATCCGATATCTACATCAAGGCGATAGACCCGGTAAGGAGGGATGACTGATGCCCGCACGTCTGGGACCGAAGAAAGCGATTACGATTGCGCCATCGAGGAAGGTCTCCGTCCTTCCGTCGAAGGAAGGGAAGCTCCTCCCCGAAGGATCCAAATTCACCGTCTACGGGAAGAAGAAGCCGAAGCTTCTCCCGACCAAGTTCGCGGGGAAGGCGAAGACGGGACCTACCGCAGCTGTCAACCGCTACATGGAACGCGGCGGAAGGAAGCTCATCACGAAAGTATATTCAAAGAATTACAACGTGGTACGCTCCGGATCGAAGGTATACGCCGTCAAGATCGGCGGAGAGAAGATGTTCGTCGGAGGCGAGATCAATCAGTCCGCTGTCGGATGGTTATCGGAGTCGGGACAGCTGACGACGGCGAAGGACTTCAGGGATTCTTTGATCGCGATCGACAATACCACCGTCGGCAGGGAGTGGGGAGAGAACGTCCTCACGTCGCTGTGGGACGATCTGTCGATGGCGGAACGCGCAGCCGTTGTCAATGAATTTGCCGATTTCGACTGGGCAGGTTTCTGGGCGGAGATGTATCCCATCGCCGTAAGACAAGGCGGCGAGCCGATGGTGGACCGCCAGTATGAACTCTATGATGAGATCGTGATGAGGATCGAGAGAGCTCTCGGACGTTCACTCTGAAGCAGAAGGTGAGAGACTGCCGCTCCCTTCGTTGTTTGCATATGATACAGAGTCCGGAAGATGTCCGGACGGAATGATCAGGACCGTATTGGTCCAATTGTGCAGCGTCAGCGCCGCTTCGATCGAGGAGGTTCAGATGATCGAGGGCGAGGACGCCCTTCAGAGATTCTTCGACCTCTTCGAGGAGACCGGGTATAACACCGACTGCCACTGCTACAATCTTTCGTATGAGATCTCATGGATCATCCATGCGATCACCGGAAGGTATGACTGGGTGGACTGGAAGGACGCCAAGAAGATGAAGCCCGGGACCTTCTCGGTGATGGAGGATCCGATGGCGTGCTATGCTGCGAAATTCTGCAATCAATCCGGTTATGTATTGAAGATGTCAGATGACATGCGCCGCATGGGTTCAGTGTCGATGGAGACCGCCGCGGACTCCATACGAAAATCCAATCCTGAGTGGTTCGCCGGGCTGGAGAAGACGAAGGAAGAGACGGACGTATACAACATCTGGTACATGATGGACAAGGACGATCCCCGGAGACTCGAGTTTATCCACTACGCGAAGGTGGACGCATGGAGTCAGGCGATGATCGCTCGTTGGATCTGCGAACATGGTTATGATCAATCCTACACTATCGCGTCCAACGGTCTTAAAATGGCGCTCGGGATCAAGTATAGGGATACGATAGACATCACCAACGGACAGGACAACCACTGGGCGAAGCTGGACTTTCAAAGAAAATACCCTCCGCTCGACAGAGTGAAGCAGGATCCGACGGAGGAATCTCTCCTCGGCGGGTTCGTGTGGGGAGAGGTGGGAACATTCCGCGGCAGCTTCTATCACTATGATTATTCGTCATCATATCCGGCGGAATATGAGAAGGGGAATCTCTTCATAGGAAGGGTCATGTCAGTGAGCTGCGACTCTCCCTCATGGGAGCGGGTGATGAACGCTCCCAACTACATGAGATGGTTCCTTTGTGACTTCGATTTCGTCCTGAAGGAAGGGATGATCCCGATGATCTCCGGCAGGGAGTGCCGCAGCTGCGACAATCAGATGAACGGAAGATGGAACAAGAAGATGAGAGAAGGTCATTGTTCCAACAAATTGGTGACGGAATCTTATCTTGAAGAGCTGATGAAGAACTACGAGCTCTCCGATCTGAAGATATGGGAGTGCTGGTTCGCCGGAAGGATGAAGGGCGACTTTTCAGGATTCATCGAGTATTGTTATCGTAAAAAATCGTTGCCGGAGCTGAAGGGGACAGCCGAAAGGCTGGTATGGAAGACCTTCATGAACGGCGGGATCCACGGGAAGACGATAACAAAGACTCACAGGAAGAAGATCGCCTATCCCGATTGGATCAGGCGGACGGAGAAGGAAGAGAACGATCCGGAATACTGCGCCCTGATAGGGTTCACGGCGATGATGAATGCCCGCGAGCGTCTCGTGAGACACTGCCGCATGATCACTGAAGCCGGTTATCATATCTACATGTGCGACACCGACTCCATGGTCACGGACTGTCCTCCGGATGCTGCGAAGGAGATCCTCGGAGACGAGGCTTTCGAGACCGAGGACGGAGGGATCGGGAATCTGGGGAAGTTCGAGATCGAGACGTTCAACGGACGCGAAGCATTCGATGAGTTCCGCTGCTGGGGATTGAAAAGGTACTTGGAACTGGACCATGGGGAGTACAGGAAATCCGCCTTCGCCGGCATGCACGACGATATCCAGCGTCAGGCGCTGCCGTATTGGAGGACCGACGAGACGAAGTATTCCTGGAGGCAGCGCGGAAGGATCACGGGACCGTATGGTAAAATTGTGGAGATGATCTGGAAGACAGCAGGCGCGGAGAACGTGTGGGATGAGCCCTCGTCCGTTCCTTTCTGTCCGGATCGGAGCGGATGGGAGAAGCTGTCGCAATCCGTCGACAGAAAGATACAGAAGATGCTCGAGGAGTTCGGGGACGACTATGTGATGTCATACCTCAACGACATGATGATCTATGAGGATGACGGAGAGGTAGAGGATAAGATCGCTTACCTCAAGGACGTGAGATACGATGAGAAGGATCTCGGAAGGACCAGAGACGTGAATAAGAAGTTCAGGAGACAGAAGAGGGAGGAGATGAAGTATGACGATGACCAGTGAGGGTTACTATACGCTCCGCGGGATACTCGGGTATAATGCAAAGTACAACATCGTATTGAGCGACAGAGGACGCGGGAAGAGCTTCGACGCGAAACACTTCCTGATGAAGCAGGACGGGGAGTTCATGTGCCTTTACCGTCAGGAAGGGGACATGATGTCGGCGATCGCGGATTGGATCAAGCCGCTGATTTCGACGAGGAAGGACGAGACGAAGTACGACGTGTATGACGCCGCCGACTTCAGATGGGACGGCAACGCGAAGGAAGGGATGACGCTCTACTATCAGGAGCAGCCGAAGGGATTCTTCAGATATATTTCAGCGGTGAACAGAATCAAACAGGAGGTCTTCCCGGATACGCTCAATTGGGTATGGCTCGATGAGTTCATCCCATTGGCGTGGACGAAGCTTCAGGGAGTGGAGAGCGAGGGCGACGCGATAAGGACGATCATAAAGACCATCGAGCACGACACGGTCGTATCGAGGACCGACAAGGGACTGAAGGAGGTAAGGATGATCATGTTCGCCAATCCGTTCAACTGGAACAATCCGATCCTCTCATACTTCCATATCAACGGTCTTCTCGGTCCGGGGATCCATCGTGCCGGACCGGGCGTCGTATGGGAATTGCTGGAGCCCTTCGAGGAGAAGAAGCGCAGCCGGAAGATGACCGTCGATGAGTTCCTGGGAGATGAAGTGAATAAGAATATGGGATTCGTGGATCAGGCGGCTTTCGTCGCGCAGCTGCCGAAGGGCAGCATCCCGTATCTGTCAATGAGGATCAAGAGACGCTACTTCACTATCTACCGCTCCGGCGGCTATTTCTGGGTGAGAGGAGCTTCCGGACATGTCGACATCTATTCTCAATTCGGCGGCAGCGTGCTTATGAAATACGGGTCGTTAGATGGGTTGATGGAGGATGAGACGGCTCTCGAGGATTCGTCCGTTCTAGACCGTTTCAAGATGTATTGTGCGAAGGGTCGGATGTATTTCGAGGACATCAATATCAAGTTCGACTTCCTGAACGCAATCAATGTTCTGTGAGGAGGG
>JAEIGA010012267.1_pt1 | contig 13000 bp, 14 predicted proteins | sample 9270691 | NCBI WGS metagenome assembly JAEIGA01 (sample SAMN17057246, study PRJNA624740) | gut metagenome | biome: biome; isolation source: fecal sample | host: Bos grunniens | place: China: Xizang | collected 2019 | reverse complement strand
TTTGATTAAAAAAATTTCCTGTAAATCTAAAAAAGCAATATACTCTCTGAAACCCTTTCGGTTTTAAGAATATATTGCTTTTTATTTGTTATTCTTTACAAAATAATTCACCGAGAATCACACCAATGCTTCCGGAAAAAATTGCAAAATCACCTATGTTATAGACAATTCTTCGATACTTTGGATTCTTTACATTCAGCTGAACATAGTCGGTTACTTTGCCAAAGCGAAATCGTTCATAACCATTACTAACCGCACCGCCAATCATCATTGAAAGACCTAATTTCTGTAAACCGCGACTTTTCATATCACTGATTGCCGCTAAGGCTCCAACGAGACTTCCAATCCCAAACAAAGTAAATCCTTTTAAAACATACGGCTGATCTTTTAATGCACCAAGGGCCGCCCCCGGATTATAAAATTTTGTCAAAATCAATCGTTCATTAAAGACATAAGTTTTGCTGTTTTCTTCAACTTTTTCTTTAACCGTTTCCTTAATTGCAAGATCACTTCCGCAGATCAAAGCAGAAAGTCCCAAATATCCAATCATACAAAAAGCCTCCTTTGTATCATCAGTATATACAAATGCTTACAATGTAATTCCCAAAAAGTCAATAAGAATACCGGCACCAACACCAATGGTGTAAAGAATCAATGTCAGCTTTAAACTCTGTTTAATTGATTCGTTCGTACGGAATAACACGATCAAACCAATACCGGCACCAACCAAAAGTCCGGACATCATAGCGCCTAAACTCATGGCTCCACCCAAATATAATTGTGTAATCACAACGGATGCTGCACAATTCGGAATCAGACCAACCATACCTGTAACAATCGAACCAATCATAGGTCGATTGAGAATAAAACGACTTAAACTTTCCTGACCCACAATCTCGATGACAAAATTAAATGCAAAAGAAACAATCAGGATAAATACAAACACCTGAATCGTATGCAATAATGCAGATTTCAAAATACTTCCATCTTCACATTGACAATGATCGTGTTCGCACACATGATGAATATCCATTTCATGTCTTGGTTTCTTTCGCACCATATGACGTACAACGTCTACCAAAATACCGCCAAGAATACCAATGATAACTTTCATTCCAAGAATTGATAAAATCATATTCATTGGTGCTTTCTGAGAAATCAGCACAGGAAGCATCTCATCCGATGTCGAAAGAAAAATGGCAATTAATGTTCCTCGCGTAATTACATGCCCCGAATAAAGACTTGCTGCAGCTGCGGAAAAGCCGCACTGTGGAAAAGCACCTAAAATACCGCCGATGACAGGACCCAATTTCCCGGATCTCTGTACATAATGCTGCGCTTTATCTTCCATTTTCTGTTCAATATATTCCATAACAATATATGTCACTAATAAAAACGGAAGAAGTCTCAACGACTCTTCTATTGTATGTTCAAATGCATGATGAAAAGCATGCTCTAATGTATGCATTACTGCTTCGTTCATAAATACCTCATTTCAAATATTAACCGAATACAACTTTTTAATATTATCCCAAGGCATTTTATTTTGTCAAGCAAATCTTCAGATAATGATTTTCAAGTTCTGCATTTAACAGCACTTTTTTCATCATTGGATCCATTTCTAATGCATTCGAAATAACAATTTCTGTATCACCGGCAATCTCTGTAAGCAGATCATAAAATGCATCCATATTTTTTCCATAATAATCCGGAAATGAAAATGCTTCTTGAATATATTCATGGCCTTCTTCTGTTCTTTGAAGCAGTTTTCCATCTAAATCAATTTTTTTCATGACCATTTCTCCATTCTATTCAACACTTTACTCTTCACCTTCGTAAAGCTGAACAAAACTTTCGTAGTGATCTTCTGTGTAATAAATATCTCCTTCATTTGAAAAAACGATACGTTTTGCACCTCGTTTTTTTGCACCGAGTGTATCAATATCACATTCTTTATAAGTTACGCCATCTTCAACCGGAAGGATTTCTTCGTAATTTCCAAAATTATCACCGCCAATACACATTCCCGGTGCATATGGTTCCAAAGATCCACCTTCCCATCCGAGTTTTTTGGCTTCTTTTTTAGTTATAAAATTCTGTGGCAATTCATCATATGTATACAGATACAATGCAACATCTTCTTTAGATGTGTAGACACCATCATAGTCGATGGTCACTTCGTATTCTGTCTCTTCATATTCGGTTTCTTCAACTTCTGTCTCTTCTGAGAGCATTTCATCAGCTGCTGTCTCAATTGTTTCCGGTAAAACTGTCTCTGATTTTGTTGTTTCACTACAGCCCACGAACAGCATCATACACAAACTAAGCAGTGTCAAAATTAAATATCTAAGTTTTTTCATAATAAATCTCCTTCTGTTTTTTCCTTCTATTATAAAAGATAAAAAATCTCACTTCAACAGAAAACGGACAATTCCCTATGAGAATCATCCGTTTATGTCTTTTTGTATCATATGAAAATTATTATTTTGTTAATGCTTTCATAATCTTATTACTTCTGTCAATGAATGCTGTCATTGCTGCAGCATCTAACGGTTTGTGACTGAGAAGTGCAAGATCATAGAGCTGCTGACAGATCATCTCTGTATATTCTCCATCTGCATTGGCAAGCACATACTGAACAAGGCTGTTATTTGCATTAAGAATCAGAGTTTCCCCATCATTGCCAAACATACCCATGTCAGTCATACCGTACATACGCATCATGTCCTGCATACGTCTGCTTTCTTCTTTAAGTGTGATCATTGAAGATGTTTCTGCATTTTTAAGTTTTTCCACTTTCACTTCAAGTGAATCACGACCCAATGCTTTTTTGAAAATATCGGTTAATGTTTTTGTATTTTCTTCCAGAATCTTTCCATCCGCTTCACTTACTTCTTCTTTGAATACATCGGAAAGCTCTGTATCAATTCGATGGAAATGTACATTTTCTTCATCCTGTTCAACAATGCTGATAAATGGCTGATCGATTGCCATGTTTAATAAAATGGCATTCATTTCCTGTTCGCGGAACATGTTCACATACTGTGCCTGCTGAACTTCATCGGTTACATAGAATACCTGATTTTCATGTTTTTCTTTACAGTTTTCAAGATAATCTTTCAAAGAAAGGTATTTGCCATCTAAATCTTTATAGATAATATAATCTTTCATCTTGGATTTAAACTTATCATCTTTCATGCATCCAAACTTGATAAACGGATTGATATCATCCCAATATTTTTCATAGTTTTCACGGTCTGTTTTACACATACCGGAAAGCTTATCTGCAACTTTCTTTGTAATATAATCGGAAATCTTCTTAACAAAACCGTCATTCTGAAGTGCAGATCGGGATACGTTCAAAGGAAGATCCGGACAATCAATCACACCTTTTAAAAGCAATAAGAATTCAGGAATAACTTCTTTAATATTATCCGCAATAAATACCTGATTGTTGTAGAGCTTAATTGTTCCTTCGACAGCTTCAAGTTCAAGATTTAATTTAGGGAAATATAAAATACCTTTTAAGTTAAATGGATAATCCATATTTAAATGAATCCAGAATAAAGGTTCTTTGTAATCTTTAAAAACATTGCGATAAAATTCTTTATATTCTTCTTCTGTACATTCATTTGGATGTTTGCTCCAAAGAGGTGTTGTTACATTCACAAGATAAGGACGACGTTTAATCTTTGCCATTCTCTGTTCCGGAGTAATTTCAATCACTTCTTTTGTGCCGTCTTCGTTCTCTTTTTCTTCTGTCTTCGCAGGTTCTGTGTAATATTCAATGATTCTGTCTTCTGCACGAAGATCTTCTTCTTTTACATTCTGAGTTTCAACTTCACTGCCTTCTTTGGAAATATAAATTTCAACCGGCATAAAACCGCAGTATTTATCAAGAACTTCTCTCGCGCGGTATTCATTACAGAATTCATAACTTTCTTCATTCATATATAATGTAATTTCTGTACCACGAACATCGCGATCACCTTTTGACATGGAATATTCAGAATCCCCGTCACATTCCCAATAAACAGGCTCTGCATCTTCTTTATAAGAACGTGTCTGAATTGTTACACGATCTGCCACCATAAATGCGGAATAAAAACCAAGTCCAAAATGACCAATAATCTGATCTTCATTGGTTTTATCTTTATACTTTTCAAGGAAATCTGTAGCACCTGAAAAAGCGATCTGTGTAATATACTCCTTCACTTCATCCGCTGTCATACCGATACCGTTATCACGCACGATCATGGTTTTATCTTCTGCATTAACGATCACTTCAACTTTAAGTTTTTCGCCTTCATTGATCGTCGCTTCACCCATCATCTCGAGTTTTTTAAGTTTTGTAATGGCATCACAACCATTGGATACAAGTTCTCTTACAAAAATATCATGGTCTGAATATAACCATTTCTTAATAATCGGAAATAAGTTTTCACTATTAATGGATAAGCTTCCCTGTTCTTTCATTGTTTCACCCATTATCAATCACTCCTTATATTAAAATAATTTCAATTGACATTTATATTATGTCGCCCTAGCGATATTAGTAATTGTAATACCACAGGACTTAAATGTCAACACAAAATTAGCACTCACTTAAAGCGAGTGCTAATCATTCATCTTATTTAATTTTAACATTCTTTTAACGAAAGAATAAATTCCTTAAAATCTTCCTTTTTCCACACAACAGGTGTTGGATACAAAGGATTTCCCTCTTTATGTGCCCATTCAACAATCTGGTCCACATCATCCGCTTTAAGTACGGTTGGATACAGCGGAATGTCCATTTTTATTTTAAGTTCTTCTATCCAGCGAATAAAAGCCTCCGCTTTTGCCTGATCACTGTTATCTGCCGCTTTGATACCGCATACGTCGCACAATTCTGCCAAGCGTTCATAAACTGCAGATCCATAAGCTCTCATCACATGAGGCAAAAGTATGGCCATAGCAAGTCCATGCGGTGTACCGTATAGTCCGCCCAAAGTATGTCCAATGGCATGCACATATCCGACACATCCGCGTGTAAACGCACGTCCAGCATAAAATGCGGCATTTTGCATATTTTGACGGCCTTCGATATTGGTTCCGTCCTCATAAATTTTATACAGATTTTCATAAATCAGTTTCACCGCTTTTTTACACATCTTTTTCTCAAGTTTTGAATTATAAGTGTTATTTGTATAAGCCTCAACTGCATGGCAGAGTGCATCCATCCCTGTTGCTGCTGTCATTTGTTTTGGAAGTCCAACGGTTAATTCCGGGTCTAAAACAGCATATCGTGGCATAAGGCAAAGATCATTCATTGAAGCTTTATGATGTGTTGAAGCTTCTGTTATAACAGCTGCAATCGTTGTTTCCGAACCAGTCCCTGCGGTCGTCGGTACAGCAAAAATAACCGGAATCGGACGAAGCACTCCAAACAAGCCCTGCATGTGTTTGATTTTTTTATGAGGTCTTGCAATACGCGCACCAATTCCTTTGGCACAATCCATGGGTGAACCGCCGCCAAATGCAATCATACAATCACATTGATATTCCCTATATCTCAAAGCACCTTCCTCGATATTAACATCTGTCGGGTTTGGTGCAACTCCATCAAAAATGGCATATTCCAGTCCAATATTCTGCATTGCCTCAAGCATCCCATCCAGCAAATGCATCTCCATCAACATTTTATCTGTAACAATTAATGGTTTTCTAAATTTTTTATGCCGAATAGCTTTTGGAAGTTTTTTTACAGCACCCACACCTTTTATTGTTTTTGGAACCCTCCAAGGTAAAACTTTCATTCCAATCATCATTACAAACTGAAAAAAACGGCAATATAACGTTTCAAAATCCAACATCTTTTTCATTAATCACTTTACCTCTTTATTTTTCATTCAATCATTTAAATCACTTCAAACGCAATATGATTTTGCTTAAAATACTGACATACGGTATCATCCCAATATTGTTCCAGTGTTTTATCCATAATAAATGTGTTATAAGAAATCCCTGACGTACATATAAGTTTTTGATGATCATATGTAATATTCATAAACAATCCGCCAATGTCTTCCCTGCGAACAGGCACTTTATATTTATTAAGCATCCATTCTGTATTTTCATCCGATAACTGAAAAACAAATTTAAATCTTACCGGCAGCTTATGACCTTTGATCAATTGAAATGCAAAAGGACGAATCTCTGACCATAAACACAATTCTCGGCCATTCAATGCTTCCCATTCTTCCGAATCATAATAGGACTGATTCAAATATCCGCCCATACGAAATTCTGTAAATGTCTGTATCTCCCCATCTCTCAGATAAAACTTGTCAAACATATTCCCTGTCAGGATACCTGCCATAAATGTCTTTATATCTACAATGGATAATCCAATCATTTTATATCCCCCTGTAATTAAACTTATTTTTATTCTATCCCAGTCCACTTTGAAAATCAATTATAAAAGGCCTCCTGAAATTTCAGGAGACCTTTCTTCTATTCATTATTCTCTTGATCTTCACGATATCCGCATGCTTCATCCGCACAAACAAGCTTTTGTCCCTTAGTCAGCATAACGTTGCCGCACTTTGGACAGTTTTTACCGGAAGGTTTCTGCCATGTCATAAAATCACATTCCGGAATATCGATACATCCAAAATATTTACGACCTTTCTGAGTCTTACGAATAACAATATCCTTACCACATTTTGGACATGGAATATCAATCTTTTCAAAATAAGTTTTTGTATTCTTACATTCCGGAAATCCTGGACAAGCCAAAAACTTTCCATGAGGTCCGTACTTGATAACCATGTTTCTTCCACACTGGTCACATACAACATCGGATACCTCATCTTCAATCTTCACTTCTTCCAGCTCTTTTTCAGCGCGTTCAACCGCTTCTTTTAAATCCGGATAGAAATTTCGAATAACTGTTTTATATGGAATACTTCCATCGCCAATGCGGTCAAGTAAATATTCCATATTGGCTGTAAATGTCACATCAACAATACTTGGAAATGCTTCTTTCATGATCTGATTCACCACTTCACCAAGTTCTGTTACATAAAGATTCTTATTCTCTTTCGCCACATAACGTCTCGCAATGATGGTTGTGATTGTCGGAGCATAGGTACTTGGACGTCCAATCCCCAGCTCTTCCAGTGTTTTAACCAGAGAAGCCTCCGTGAAATGTGCCGGCGGCTGTGTGAAATGCTGCTTGCTTTCAAAAGCATTAAATGTCAGTTCACTGTCTTCGGATAATTTTTTAAGTAAAACATTGGTTTCAGCCTTATCTTCTGCCTGTTTGTAGACGGAAAGAAAACCTTCAAACTTAATCTTAGATGCTGTTACTGTGAAAATATAGCCATTGCAGTTAATCTTCACATTTGTTGTTGTGTATACAGCATCCGCCATACGGCTGGCTACAAAACGGCTCCAGATCAGCTGATACAAACGGAACTGATCTCTGGAAAGCGATTCTTTCACCTTTGTTGGTGTTAATTCACTGTTAGATGGACGAATCGCTTCATGCGCATCCTGAATCTTTCCATTATTCTTTGCATCTTTCACCTGCTCTGTTACATATTCTTCACCATAAGCTGCACCAATAAACTTACGCACAGCTTCATCAGCCTCTTCAGAAACACGTGTCGAATCTGTTCTCAAATAAGTAATCAAACCAACAGTTCCATTACCTTTAATATCAACACCCTCATACAACTGCTGAGCAATACGCATTGTTTTCTGTGTTGAAAAGTTCAAAACTTTCGATGCTTCCTGCTGCAATGTACTTGTTGTAAAAGGAACAGGTGCTTTTTTAGAACGCTCACCATTCTTTATATTGCATATTCTATATGGCTGACCTTCAAGTTCAGCCAAAATGGTATCCATTTCTTCTTTGGAATGAATATCCATCTTTTCTTTTTCTCTGCCATAAAACTTTGCTGTCAATGGTTTCTTTTCACCTTTAACATTTAACAGCACATTTAACGACCAATATTCTTCCGGAATAAATGCTTCGATTTCCTGTTCACGATCACAAATCAGTCTTAATGCAACCGACTGAACACGTCCTGCACTTAATCCGCGTTTTACTTTTGCCCAAAGCAGAGGGCTGATTTTATAACCCACCATACGGTCAAGAATACGTCTTGACTGCTGAGCATCAACTAACCCCATGTCAATGTCTCTAGCCTGTTTGATGGATGCCTTCACCGCAGATTTCGTAATCTCATTAAATGTAATACGATGTATCTGTTTCTTCTCAAGTTTCAAAGCTGTTGCCAAATGCCATGAAATAGCTTCACCTTCACGGTCCGGGTCAGTTGCAAGATATACTTTATCTGCTTTCTTAACTTCTTTACGAAGCATTGCCAAGATATCTCCTTTTCCGCGAATCGTAATGTACTTTGGTTCAAAGTCATTCTCTATATCAATCCCCAACTGGCTTTTTGGCAAATCACGTACATGTCCATTGGACGCAACAACGTGATAATTTGATCCAAGGAACTTATTAATGGTTTTGGCTTTCGCAGGTGATTCCACAATAACCAAATATTTTGCCATAATACTCCTCCATTACCTTCTCTAGACTTGTTTCAGCTATATATTTACAGCTTCAACATATAGTGATTTTGACCCACCGAACAAATCTTGCCTTCCAATTCCATCTTCATTAATACCGAAATTGTCTCTGACAAAGGCAAGCAGCACGACATCGCAATCGTATCAATGTCTTTCGGGCCTAAACTTAAACTAGAATACACCATATGTTCTGATTTATCAAGTGTAAGTTTATTTTCTTTACTATCCGACAAAAGTGAAGAAATATGAAAATCCTCTAATATATCCTCCGGTTTATAAACGAGTTTTGCACCATTTTGAATCAGCTCGTGACATCCTTTACTTAATGAAGCATGAAAATTTCCGGGCAGTGCGTAAATATTCTTTCCCTGATCAAGCCCCATATCCACTGTAATTAATGAGCCGCTGCGTTCTCTGGCTTCAATAACAAACACGCCATCTGCCAGTCCACTGATGATACGATTTCGCATGGGAAAATGCCAGGATTCCGGTTTTGAATTTAATCCGTATTCACTCAAAATACCGCCTTTTGTTTTCATCTGTTCAAACAATCCATAATTCTCTCTGGGATAACATATATTAATACCGCATCCCAAGACACCGCATGTATAACCCATACCTTCCATGGCTCCTTTATGCGCTGCGCTGTCAATACCTCTTGCCAATCCGCTGATAATCCCAATTCCGGCTTTCGAAAGTTCTCTTGAAAAATAACGGGCAGCTTCTAACCCATATCCACTGGCTTCTCTCGCGCCAACAACAGCAATCATCGGCTTTGCAGGATCCGGAAGACTTCCATAATAAAATATGCCTAAAGGTGGATCCGGAATTCGTCGAAGTTTCTCCGGATAGTTTAAATCGAATCGACATATAAACTGACCGCCTCGGGAATTCATTTTTTCCATCGAACGCCTGATCTCATCCTCGCTTTGTTTTTTTGTTTTTAAACGTGATAAAAGTTTTGGATTTAAGCCTTTAATCTGCTCATAGTGTGAATCTGTTCCATAATAAATATTCCTGGCAGATTTAAAATATCCCAAAAGTCTTTCTGCAGATTTTAGACCGATCCAATCACATGAACACAGCCAAAACAAGCATTCTCTTTCATTCAATTCCATGACACACCTCCATAATTTTCATCCGGAAAACGATAGCATAAACTTTCGGCCACATGTTCCATTTGAATATCTTCCTGATTTTCCAAATCACATATGGTTCGTGCCACTTTTAAGATTTTTTGCCGTGTCCGTGCAGATAAATGATATTTCTCATAAGCCATTTCAAAAAAATCCTGCGTTTTTTCATCTAAAGAACAATATTTTTCTGTCATCAAAACATCCATTTCTCCATTGTATTGAATGTTGGTTCCCTTAAATCGTTCTTTTTGTATGTCCAACGCACCCTGTATTTTTCTCCGCATGGTATCACTATCCATCGATTGATAGTTATTTTCAAAATCTGAAAGCTGAATACGATTTACACGCACACAAAGGTCCATTCGTTCCATAATTGGTCCACTCAGTTTAGACATATAGTTTTGAATCTGATAAGATGAACACCGACAGCGTTCACGGTCTGGATAATATCCGCATTTGCATGGATTCATAGCTGCAACCAGCAATGGTTTTGCCGGAAATGTATAATTCCCACGCACCCGATGTAAAAACACCTCACCCGATTCCAGAGGCTGTCTTAATGCTTCAATAGCACTCCTCGAAAATTCTCCAAATTCATCTAAACATAAGACACCGGAATGAGCCAAACTAATTTCTCCCGGTATCGGTATGTTTCCTCCGCCAATTAAAACTTTATCTGACACCGTATGATGTGGTCTTCGAAACGGTCGTTCTTTGATTAAACCTGTTCCTGGTTTTACCCGTCCGGATGCACTATACAGCTTTGTCACCAAAATCTGCTCAGACAAACTCATTTCGGGCAATATATAAGGCATCCGTTCAATCATCATGGTTTTACCGCTTCCCGGCGGGCCAATCATAAGCAGATGATGATGCCCAGCTACACTGATCGCTATACTCCGTTTGGCCATCTCTTGTCCAAGGACATCCTTATAATCCAACGGATATCTGGTTTCCTCTTTGTTTATCATTTTTTCAATATGTGTTTCTTTCACCACCATAGGCTTTAGCAGTTTTTTACCTTGCAGATGTAAAATCGCATGTTTTAAATATTTCACAGGAATTACCTGAATATCCGGCAAAATTGCAGCTTCATCCCCATTCCCCTCAGGAACATAACAATATCGGAATCCCAATTCAGCAGCTTTACTGACCATAGATAAAATGCCTTTAACAGGGACCAAATTTCCATTAAGCCCTAATTCTCCAATAAATATACTTTTTTCTAAATACTCTGGATTGATTTGCTCGAAACAGCAAAGAAGTGCGATTGCAATGGGAAAATCATAACTTGTACCCGACTTTCGAAAATCCGCAGGTGCCAGATTTATGACCCATTTTTTAGGCGGAAGCGGATATCCGGAATTTCGAAGAGCTGTTCGTATACGTGCCCCAGACTCTTTAACTTCTCCCTAAATTTCTCCAACAATGCGAAAAGCCGGTAATCCATTGCTCATGTCCGCTTCAACAGAAACGACGTGTCCATCAATTCCGATACACGCCATAGTACAAACTTTACAAAACATAAAATTCTTCCTTTCTTTCGAAAGGCGATACCTTATCTTAATTTATCAAAATAAAATATTAATTTCAATTCAAATTCATCGACTCCTTTTTTCATTATTTAACAATATATCTATATTTAATCAAGATTTGACCAACAACCCAACAATCGTTATAATACATTTAGATTAGTAAAAAACGAGGAGTTAATTCATATGAAAGCAGTCATTCAGCGCGTATCTCGCGGTAAAGTAACAATTAATCATCAAGTCCATGGTGAAATCGGACGAGGCTTTGTCGTTTTACTTGGTGTAGCAAAAGACGACACAAAAGAAGATATGGATTATCTTGTAAAAAAGATTTCCGGTCTTAGAGTCTTTGAAGATGAAGATGGCAAAATGAATTTGGCATTAAAGGATGTCAATGGAGAACTTTTGATCATTTCCCAGTTTACACTTTTTGCCAACACTAAAAAAGGCAACCGTCCAAGTTTCGTAGATGCCGGACTTCCGGAGCCATCTAAAGCCTTTTATCTTGATTTTATTCAGGCTTTTCGAGCACTTGGCTATACAGTTGCAGAAGGTGAATTTGGAGCTGATATGGCTGTCGAACTGGTGAATGACGGACCAGTAACAATTATCATCGACTCAAAAAATAAATAAATTTTGCATAATACTACAAAAGGCGGAATCCCTTCTCAAGGTTTCCGCCTTATTTTTATATTGACATTATTGTAAAATCTTTTTAATTTCATCCATAAATGTATTCACATCTTTAAACTCACGATATACTGATGCAAAACGAACATAGGCAACCGGGTCAAAATTCTTGAGTCGATTCATAACGATCTCACCAATGTCTTCTGCCGGGATTTCACGCTCTTCACGATTAAAAATTTCTGTTTCAATTTCATCTACAAGATGATTGATCTGATCTGCCGAAATCGGACGTTTATGACAGGAACGTATAATCCCTGATGCAATCTTCTGACGATCATATGGTTCACGATTATCATCTTTTTTAATAACAATCAATGGTATCGTTTCTACTTTTTCATAGGTTGTAAATCTTTTCTTACAGATATTACACTGTCTGCGTCTGCGAATTGCACTTCCATCCTCTGCCGGACGTGAATCAATAACTTTAGAGTCTGCTTCCCCACAAAATGGACATTTCATTTTTTTACCCCCCTCATCAAATTTAATTATAATCGAGGACAAAAAAACGGTCAACCATTTTTCCCTGTAAAGCCTTTAAAATCAAGGTTTTATCGACTGCATTGACGCATAATTTCTTCCATGCACACATCAACCAGAATAATATCTGCACCAATCTGGCGTACACATTTCCAACCAATGACATACTCCGTATCTCTTCCGAGAAGACCGCACCATTTCCCCTGACCGGGTATGATCAACTGACAGATCATCCCCGTTTTGGGATCAAATTCAACATCTGCAACAATTCCAATCCGTTGACAATCACATATATTAATGACCTCTTTTTGCCTAAGTTCACATACGCGCATTCATGCCACCATCATCCAGGTCTTAATCTATATTACGCAAAAATGATCACTGAGTGATATCTTCATATTCTGCTTCTACAAAATCTTTCAGCTGATCCGGATGAATTATAATCTGCATACCTCGCACCCCTGCACTAACAGCAATCTCATCATACAGCATAGCGGTTTCATCAAACCATGTAGGATACTTTTTCTTCATGCCAATGGGTGAGCACCCGCCTCGAATATACCCGGTAAGTCCAAGAAG
>JAEIGA010012266.1_pt1 | contig 13000 bp, 8 predicted proteins | sample 9270691 | NCBI WGS metagenome assembly JAEIGA01 (sample SAMN17057246, study PRJNA624740) | gut metagenome | biome: biome; isolation source: fecal sample | host: Bos grunniens | place: China: Xizang | collected 2019 | reverse complement strand
CCTCCCTACGGAACAGGTGCATCGCTCTACTTGCGCCCCTTGTTGATTGGTACGGGTGCTCAGGTAGGTGTTAAGGAGTCGAATGAGTACACCTTTGTGGTGTTCGTAACCCCCGTAGGTCCCTACTTCAAGGAGGGCTTCAAACCCATCACCGTTACTCTGGAGCGTCTTTACGACCGCGCAGCTCCCCACGGCACCGGCCACACCAAGGTTGGTGGTAACTATGCTGCATCTATCGGCTCGGGCTCGAGGGCTCACGAGGCTGGCTTTGCAAATGTGCTCTATCTGGATCCCCAGGAGAAGAAGTACATCGACGAGTTCGGTGCTGCCAACTTCTTCGGTATCAAGGATGGCAAGTATGTAACTCCCGATTCGTCTTCGGTTCTTCCTTCAATTACCAATATGTCGCTCCGCACCCTCGCTGAGGACCTCGGTTTGACAGTTGAGAATCGTCCTATCCCCGTTGAGGAGCTTGCAACCTTCGAGGAGGCTGGCGCTTGCGGTACCGCAGCTGTTATCTCGCCCGTAGGTCGCATCTTCGACCCCCTCACCAAGGAGTACTTTGAGTATGGCGCCGAGGCAGGTCCTGTGAGCGTTAAGCTCTACACCCTCTTGCAGGACATTCAGTACGGTCGTGCGGAGGATAAGCACGGTTGGACTACCATTATCGACCTCTAAAAAAAACGCATATAGCGAGCGACTGCTTCGTTATACTTCGATAAGCGGAGTTCCTCATTTGCGATAAGCAAACTGCGGACTCCGCTTTCTTGTATGCCTTGCATTCATCTCGCTATCTGCATTTTTTCGTCTACCGACTACCGTCTACCGACTACCGTCTACCGACTACCGTCTACCGACTACCGTCTACCGACAACCGTCTACCGACAATGGGTCCTATAAGACTTATAAGACCTATAGGACCTATAAGCCCTATAAGCCCCATAGGTCTTTAAGGACTTTAGGGAGTTTAGTGAGTTTAAGGAGCTTAGTGACTTCTCCTTAATCTCCTTAATTTCCCTAAATTCTCTCTAACAATTTTCCATTTTCAATTTCCCTTTCGGCCCTTTTGGCCCTTCTCGCAATCCTCATATCTCTATATAATGAAAAAGAGTCTGCGCCGTCACGGAGCAGACTCTTTTGTTGGATGTGCCATTACCACACATTCGGCACACCTCTATTAGAAGTTGGTAGTAAGGCCACCGAAGGGAGAGAAAGGCGACCTTCTTACACTATAGATGCAAAAGGGGGGCTTTTCGTTGCACGCAAAATAATTTTTTTTGCATTTTTTTGACCACTTTTTTCCAATCATCTGGAACTCAAGGGTTTCTATAAACAAAAAAAGTTCGGCACCTTGCGTGGAGTGCCGAACTTATGGGTGGTATAATTATATATAAAGGTATACCTATTAGATGGAGATGTCGAGAATCTCGAACTCCATAATGCCAACGGGAACCTTAACCTCCACCTTGTCGCCCTTCTTGTGGCCCAGGAGTGCGTGGCCGATGGGGGTCTCAACCGAGAGTTTGCCCTCGGCGAGGTTGGCCTCGTGGTCGCCCACAAGGGTATATTCCATCTCGGCACCGGTCTTGGTGTTGCGGATGCGTACGCGGTTGAGAATCTGCACCTTGCTCTTATCGAGGTGGGACTCGTCAATGATGCGTGCGTTGGCGAGTGTAATCTCCATACGCATAATCTTCTCCTCAAGGTTACGCTGTGCCTCTTTGGCTGCGTCGTATTCCGCATTCTCGGAGAGGTCGCCTTTGTCGCGGGCCTCGGCGATAGCCTCGGCTGCTTTGGGTCGCTCAACAATGCGCAGCTGGTCCAATTCGGCCTTCATTTTGTTGTATCCCTCTTTGGTCAGAACAATTGTTTCGTTTGCCATAGTAATCTCTCTGTTTTTTATGTTTAATTAGTCAATATTATCACTTTTGGATTGGCGCGAAAAAAATATGAATTCCGACCTATTAGAAGGTCGAAACCCAAACAAATTCTGCATTAAATGCCCCAAAATCTGTTACAAAGGTAACCATCTTTTTCAAATAAACAAAATTTGTGCTAATTTTGTACATCAACCTCAACGGACAACCACTATGTTTCTGATTAACGGCACTTTTGGCTTCACGGATTTGTGGACGATAATCTCGTTTACATACACTATTTTTGTGGTCATTACGGTCGCTTTCGTTATCGCCGAGAGGCGTGAGCCGGTCAAAACCTTGGCCTGGATTATGGTCATTACGATGTTCCCCGTGGGAGGTATGATTCTCTTTCTGGCCTTCGGGCGAAACCACCGCAAGCAGCGAACTTTTATGCAGAAAGAGCTCTTCGACAACGCCCTCATCTCCAAGCTATCGGGCGACCAGCTCAAGGAGTTGCCTGCGTGTGACGAGTTGGCAATAGCCGACCGCAGCCACATAACCCTTATGCTTAACAATTCGCGCTCGATTCTCACCCTCCACAATGAGCTCACAATACTCAACAATGGCGACAAGTGCTTCCCCCGAATGTTCGACGATATGCGTCGGGCGCAGAGGTTCATCCACATTGAGTTCTTCGCCATCGAGGGCGGCAAGCTCTTTGAGGAGATGCTGGCCATTCTCAAGGAGCGCATCGCCGAAGGTGTGGAGGTGAGGGTAATCTACGACAGTGTGGGTGCGCGAGCCATCAAGCGCAGTGATGTGGCCCGTTTGCGCGCGGTGGGCGTTGATGTGAGGTGCTTTATGCCCGTCTTTTTCACCCGCTTTTCGAGCCTTGCCAACTACCGCAACCACCGCAAAATTGTCGTCATTGACGGACAGGTGGGCTATACGGGCGGTATGAACATCGCCGACAGGTACATCGATGGCATCAAGGGGCGAGGCATTTGGCGCGATACCCACCTTCGACTTGAGGGCGAGGCGGTGAATATGCTCCAGATGGTCTTTGTGACAGATTGGGCCTTTGTGACCGACGGACTCACCCTCGATGATGCGAGATACTTTCCGCCCTCGAAGGTCACCTCCGTCTGCCCTATGCAGATTGCCACCTCGGGCCCCGACTCCCCCTATGCCTCCATTAAGCACTCCTACTTTGCGGCCATCACCAAGGCCGAGCGCTATGTCTACATCTCCACCCCCTATCTGCTCCCCGACAATGCTATTCTCACAGCCTTGAGGGTGGCGGCCCTCAGTGGTGTGGATGTGAGGGTGTTGATTCCCGTCAGGGGCGACAATATGATTGTGGCGTGGGCGAGCTATGCCTACATCGATGCCCTTATGGAGTCCGGCGTGAAGGTCTATCTCTACCGCAAGGGCTTCAACCATTCGAAGTTTATTGTCATTGACGATGAACTCTGCACCGTGGGGTCGGCCAATCTTGACTATCGTAGTTTTGAGGACGACTTTGAGGTGCAGGCCATCATCTATGACAACGCCACCACTTGTGAGTTGCGCAACCACTTCCTTGCCGATTTGGAGGATGCGGTGGAGGTGACGCCCGACTATTGGGCAAAGCGCCCGACGGTGAGCAAGATTATGGAGCCCATAGCAAAGCTCCTGGCCCCATTGTTTTAGCCCCTTCGCTTCGCCACGCCCACACGCACCCTTTGTTGCCTACGGGGGGCGATGAGCCGTCAGAAAAAGATACCGAAGTTTATCTGTACCATATCGTCGCTTAGAATATCGACCTCCCTTCTCTCTCGCGCCACGACCATCTCGGAGGTCGTCTGCTTCAGGTAGCTCGAGTAGCGAAGCTCGAAGAATACCCCATCGAACTCAACACCGATACCGCCCACCGCCGCAATGTCATTGTCGTTGAAGATGATGTCAAAGGGGGTGTCGCCGCCACTCTCAATCTGTTGCTGGGAGTCTATGCGCCAAACGGGACCGCCAAAGAGCCTCACGTGTCCGAGTTTAATGCCCACAAGTAGCGGAAGGTCCACACGATGGGTGCGCACCGTCTTATACTCCTTGGGGAGTGAGGGGTACTTGAGTCCGAGGACATAGTCGCGCTGGGCAATCTGAATTTCGGGCTGGATGTAGATGAAGCGAGGGATGGAGAGCCTCATAAACAGAGCCGCCTGATAGCCGCTCACTCTGTCGCCGGCAGGCTCAATGGTGCCGCCCTCAATGGGGATGGAGTTGAAGTTGTAGGAGCCGGTGCCGATACCCACGCGGGCACCGAAGCCCAGAATCTGGGCGCTTGCCGACCACGCAATCAGCAGCGTGCCGGCCAAAAGAAGAACAATCCGTTTCATAGTTCGTAGAGTTTTATTTTTGTTGTTGGAACAAATATGTTGTCACCTCTACGACCTACAAACGATGTGCCCGTTGTCATACAAACGATGACAACGGGCACAAATTTATTTTTCACCCCTCTCTTGTTCTACAAGAAGAGTTTCTCGGCAATCTGAACAGCGTTGAGGGCTGCGCCTTTGCGAATCTGGTCGGCTACGCACCAGAATGTAAGACCATTGGGGTTGGCGATGTCCGCGCGGAGGCGACCCACAAATACGGGAGTGGTCTCGGCCACAAAGAGAGGCATCGGGTACCTCTTCTCGGCGGGGGTGTCCTCCACAACAATACCCTCGGCCTCAAGGAAGGCCTGGCGAGCCTCCTCAACCGATACGGGCCTCTCGAACTCCACCCAGATAGCCTCCGAGTGGGCCCTCGATACGGGAACCCTCACACAAGTTGCGCTCACGGCAATGTCGGAGTGCATAATCTTCTGGGTCTCGTAGTACATCTTGAGCTCCTCTTTGGTGTAGTCCTCCTCGGCAAAGACATCAATGTGGGGAATGACATTGCCGGCAAGCTGGTAGGCAAACTTATTGACTGTGGGTTTCTTGCCCTCCGCAATCTCGCTGTACTGATTCTCAAGCTCGGCAATGCCCATAGCACCAGCACCGCTGGCAGCCTGATAGGTTGCCACGTGCACCCTGCGGATGTGGGCGAGCTTTTCGAGGGCCGCAAGCGCAACAACCATCTGGATTGTTGAGCAGTTGGGGTTGGCAATAACCCTGCGAGGGGCATTCTTGGCATCCTCGGGATTGACCTCGGGCACAACCAGAGGCACATCCTTGTCCATACGGAAGGCACTCGAGTTGTCAATCATAATGGTTCCGTGCTTGGTGATGGTCTTCTCAAACTCCTTGGAGGTGCTGCCACCTGCCGACACGAAGGCCACATCAATACCCTTGAAGTCGTCGTTGTGCTGGAGGAGTTTGACGGTGTATTTCTTGCCACGGAACTCATACTCGCTACCCGCACTGCGCTCGCTACCGAAGAGGTAGAGGTTGTCGATGGGGAACTCTCTCTCGGCAAGGATTCTCAGGAACTCCTGACCAACGGCGCCACTTGCGCCCACTATTGCTACATTCATATCTTGTTTCTCTCTGTTTTTTTGTGTTGTTGATGGTTGTATGTTAAGTTGGAGGGTTGCTCACCTTGTTAGAAGAACTCGTCTTCGTCCTCATAGACTACATCCTGCACAGGCTTGGGCTTGGGTGCCTCTGTGCGCTTCTTCACGATAGGCTCAGAGTTGGAACTGCCACCTCCGCCATTACCGTTGGATGTTGAGCCACCCTTCTGGGGAGTTGCTTCTGCCTCTACCTCTGCTTTCTTGTTCTGTTTCTTGTATGTGTCCACATCCATATTGTCATCCACACTAAACTCGGTCATATAGCTACGATACTCGGCATCGTAATCATAGTCGCTACTATGGTCGTAGTAATCATAATAGGTGGTGGAAGTATCCACATAGTTGCCCTCCTCGTCATAGTATCCATATGCGCCATCGTCGTTGTAGGGCGAATGGGGCTCCCAGCAGGTGTAATTCACAGCGCCACGAGGGTTGTGGAAGCGGTCCTTGCGGGTTACACCGAGAGAGCCATCCTTCAGGACTTTGCGGAAGAAGTCGCCATAGATGGGAAGTGCCACAACCGAACCCTCACCTGCACGAGTGAGGTGAACGCTCTGGTCCTCACCACCAACCCAAACACCACCAACAAGGTTGGGCGCTACGCACATAAACCAACCGTCACGGTTCTCCTGTGAGGTACCGGTCTTACCACCGACCTCCATACCACCTGCACCATACTCATAGATGAGGCGACGGCCCGTACCGGCCAGTACAACCGTACGCATCATATCGACCATCGTGTGGGCAGTGACCTCGCTGATAGCCACCGAGGTTTGGGGTGTAAACTCGGCGATGATGTTGCCGTGGCGGTCCTCAATGCGGGTTACGAATATGGGTTCGGTGAATACACCGCGATTGACAAAGGTGGAGTAGGCACCCGCCATCTCAAAGAGGCTCGCATCCGAGGTACCCAAGCAGAGGGGATAGACGGGGTCGATATAGCTCTTGATACCCATTGTGTGGAGGAACTCGGCCACACCCTCGGGGTTGCGCGACTGCTCCATAATCCACGCCGAGTAGTTGTTGCGGCTACGAGCCAAGCCCCAGCGCAGGGGGTAGTACAGACCGTCGTACGTCGCCTTACCTGCCTCCTTGGGCTGCCATACTCTACCACCGGGTGTGACGATAGAGGTGGGCACATTGGGCACGGTCGTACAGGGGGTCATACCGAGGTGGTCGATAGCGTAGGTGTAGACGAAGGGCTTAATGGTGGAGCCCACCTGACGCTTACCCTGCTTGGCCATATCGTACTTGAAGTAGCGGAACGAAGGACCGCCCACATAGGCCTTAATGTGGCCCGTATTGGGATCCATTGCCACGAGCGATGCGCGGAGGATACGCTTGTGGTGCCAGATGGAGTCGCGGGGGGTGATGAGCGTATCCACCTCGCCTTTGTAGGTGAAGATGGTGGTCCTGACGGGCACATCGAAGGAGGCCAAAATCTCCTGCTCGCTATGGCCCCAACGGTTCATCTCATAGTAGCGGTCGGAGTAGCGGATGGCCCTATTGATAATCTTCTCAATCTCCTTTTTGCTTGTCTTCTGGAAGGTGATGCGGGTGTTCTTAATCTGACGATCCATTGCGGGCTGTATGGAGTTGGCCATATGTTTGGTCAGGGACTCCTCGGCATACTGCTGCATTGTGGCATTGAGGGTGGTGTAGATCCTCAAACCATCACGATAGATGTCGTAGTTTGTACCGTCGGCCTTCTTGTTCTTCAGACACCAGCCATACAGGGGGTTATTCTCCCAGCGCTCCAACTCATACTTGTAGTCGTACTCGTGGTAGAACATATTGCGAGTGGGCTTGGGCGAGGTCATCGTCTGGCGAATCATCTCTCGGAAGTAGGTGGCCAGGCCATCGTTGTGAGAAGAGATGGAGAAGTTGAGCTCAATGGGGAGTGCCGAGAGCGAATCGACCTGTGCGGATGTCAGGTAGCCGCCATTTCCCATACGGGCAATAACCGTATTGCGCCTCTTGAGAGCATTCTCGGGGTTTCTTACGGGGCTGTATTTGGTGGGGGCATTCACCACACCAACAAGCAGAGCCGCCTCCTGAACATTGAGTTCGTGGGGCGCCTTGTTGAAGAAGGTCTTCGAGGCCGACTTGATACCGTAGGCGTTGCTACCGAAGAAGACGGTGTTGAAGTACATCGCCACAATCTCATCCTTGGTGTAGTTGTGCTCGAGCTTCACAGCCGTAATCCACTCCTTGAACTTGGCAACAACGAGCTTTCCTGCTTTGGCTACCTTTGAACGGTTGCGCACAGTGTCGCGGGGGAAGAGGTTCTTGGCCAGCTGCTGTGTGATGGTCGAGCCACCACCCTGACCCCTGTCACCCATTGCGAGGGTCTTTACACCTACACGGGCCAGCGAGATGAAGTCGATACCCGAGTGGGAGTAGAAGCGGGAGTCCTCGGTGGCCACCAAAGCCTCCACCAACGAGGGCGAGAGCTCTTCGTAGTCCACATAGGAGCGGTTTTGCACATAGAAACTACCGAGCACAATTCCGTCTTCGGAGATGATTTCTGTGGCAAGGTTGCTCTTGGGATTCTCCAGATCCTCAAACGAGGGGAGCTGACCAAAAATGCCAAGTGCAGTTGCTGCAATTACGGTAACGATGATGATGGTGGGAACCAGAACTGCGGTCCAAAACCAGAGGGTTACCTTTTGCGATTTTGTTAAGTCTTTGTATTTTTTCATAGCTCTTTATTGTCAAAGGCGTGACTATTCAAGCTACAAAGATAGAACTTTTACTTAAATAAATGGTACAATCTGTCACGAGGCGTTAAAAATTAACGCTAAAGCCTCCCGAAAAGGTGGGGTTTGTGAGCTCCGCTGCATCGAAATAGCAGCCCACACGGAACGACAGGTCGCCTTGAGAGGGTAGGCGTAGCCACGCAGTATCGAACCACAAATCGCCGCCAAAAGTGGTGGTGCCTCTCCACACTCTTGCGCCACTTTGGGTCCACAGGCGGCCACTGAGGCCCTCCACAAAGAGCGAGCCCCTCACCCTTTTGAGTAGCACGATGCCCTCAATTCCGCGGTCGGGATAGAGTAGCGGGGTGTCGTATTGGAGCGAGTAGCCCACGCGGTCGTCGGGGTAGATGGTGGCACGCAGACCACGGGGTGTGAGCCACCCGAAATCGACCGAGTAGCTGAGCGGACCGCTACCCAGAATGCCCTGATAGGACACCTTCAGGGTGAGGCCGTCGTTGGCTCCAAAGGCGGGGGTGTAGGCGCGAGCCAAAAAGCCTATGGTTGAGGTGGTTGCAAAGGGCGCAAAACTCTTACCAACGCCTCCTACAAGGGCCACTCCCCAGCGAGGCTGAAGGTTGCGATAGGCTGTGCGGGTGTAGCTGTTCCACTGCAAGGTGGCGGCTGCTATGGTCTGCCCCGAACTGTAACTTCTGGTTGTCGGGGAGTAGAGTTGCAGGTTGGAGTGGGAGAGCTCCACGGAGGGGGTCAGAGTTGAGGTCCAATAGCTGTGCGACAGGATGATGGGGAGGTAGATTCTGCCGTAGAGCGAGTAGTTGGCTCGCGTGGGTGATGGGGGTGTGGCCCCCTCGGTGTGGTCGTAGGAGTAGTTGTAGTCGCCACCCCTCATCATAAGGCCTTTGGGGAGGTAGTACTGCGCCGAGCGGCTATCCACCGAGGCGCTCAACTCAAACTTGGGAGCAAGGCCCAAGTATTTGAAATTGAGGGTTGTGCCAAGCGCTCCACCCGGAAGGTAGTAGAGCCCGAGGGTGGTGAGTGCGTCCGAGAGAAGGCTCTGTGAGGTGGCCGTCAGTCCCAGATGCACATTGGAGAGGTTGCCCGAGGCAATCTGCTCGGGGCGATAGTAGATGGGTGCCCACGAGTGAATCTCCAGAGCGTTGCCCACCTTCGAGAAGCGTTTGGCGGGGATGGTAGCCCTCGACTTGTCGGCCTCCTCGGGGCCGTAGCCGAGGGTGTCGATGTTGGGAAACATCTCCCAACGATAGACCTCGGGATTAACCACATTGTTCGGAAGGGGGGTGTTGGCTACCTGCTCCACACCCTCTTGTGGGGCGGTTGCGAGGTGGTAGCCGTGGGCGTCGTAGTCGGTGAAGACCAGGTGCTTGCCGTCGGGCGAGGGACTACCCTCAAAGGCGCCATAGGTGGCCGTGGTGAGTCGCTCCTCAACGCCTGTGGTAAGGTCGAGGGTGTGGACCTCATCGTAGCCCGAGTGGATGGAGCCGAAGTAGAGGCGGTTGTCGCTTGAGGCCACAAGATTGGAGAGGGTTACCCTCGAGGCGGGCTTGACAATTTGGCTCTGGCCTGTTGCGGGGTTAAGACTATGGATTGCCATACCTTCCTCGCTTGTTGTGATGTAGTAGAGAAGGTTGCCTGTGGCGGCAAGACCGTGACACTCAACTCCTTCGGGGAGTGTCGCCTCACCCTCGGGATGGACTATCGTGTAGGTGCCACAGAGGTTATAGCGCACCCAGGCGAGCTCCCCATTGAAGTCGGTGGGGTAGAGGGCGTAGTTGCCCGCCTGGCGGATGCGTTGAATATTTCCTGTGCCATATCTGCTGGCACGATACATAACCGAGCCCATCTCTTGAGAGAAGGAGGAGAGTTGGCGCAGTTCGGTCCAATAGATGTAGTCGCCGATGATTGCAGGGCGTGTGTTGATGTAGCCCGTGTGAAAGAGTGGGCGCTCGTGTCCCCACAGAAGATCCACCTCCACAATTTCTGTGGGGGTGTCGAAGGTGCTCTTAACGGCAACTATGAAGTTGTCACCAACCCACAGGGGGTACTTGTAACTCTCATAGGGCGAATGGTGGCGAGGGTTCGAGAGGAGAATGCGCTCGGCATTGCTCTCCCTTCTGGGCAGAGTGTTCCAATGGTGGTTTAGACGGGTGAAGGTGGTGTCGAAAAGCTCCTCGGTGGAGTAGCCCAAATGGCGGCGCATACCCCACTCAAAGGGGGTGATGGTGAGGAATTTGCGCGAGGCGTAATCGACCACCTCGCCCCACACATACCTCCCGGCAAGTGTGTTGGCCGTTGTGGCCATCTGGTAGCCAAGTTCGTAGTGGGAGGGGGTGTAGTGGTTGTAGCTGCCCGAGAACCACACATCCCTCGAGGGCCCCTCGAGAATATCCTCGCCCACAGCTCGGTAGTGCATCGTGAAGGAGGGTTGCAACGCCCTGCCAAAGGTTGTGGCCTGCGTCTCGGCGTCCACCGCATCGCCCTCCAACCACCAGAAGGGGAGGGTGCCTGTGATGGCAAGCAACGCCTGCTGGCCCAACAGATAGTATGGCCATCGGGCGTGGTCGTCAAAGAGGGCGGCATACTGCGCCGCGTGGCGGTATTCGTGAACGGCGAGCTGTCTGAGCCAAGGTGTGGCGTAGCTCTCGGCGGAGGGGATGGCGCATATCTCGATGCGTGCGGGAGCCATTATGGATATGCCGTTGGAGGCGGCGTTGTTGGCGTGGAGCACTACGGGTGAGGCCAGAGGGCGGAGCTGCTGACCAAGCCCATAGCAGATGGAACCACTCAGGGAGTCCATCATAAAGAGCACCCTGCGAGCCTCACCCTCGGCGAAGTCGGGGGCTATGACTCTCACATTCTGCCCCTTAAGACTCTGCCAACGGATTCCGGCAGGACTTGCTCCGTTGGAGTAGAACTGCGCTGCGAGGGGTAGCGACACCACCGCCGCAACCAAACCAACCACTATTTTCGGTATCCTCCAACGCATAGTTTCGGGTAAAGAAATTTGATTTTTGCGCTATATTAGTTTCCGCCGGCGGCTTTTGCGCGGTAGCCTTTGGCGAGGAGAATTTCGAGCACCCTTTCGCGGTGGGCACCCTGAATGATTATCTCACCATCCTTGGCGGAGCCACCCACGCCGCAACGGTTCTTGAGCTCCTTGGCCAGCTCCTTGAGGTCCTCCTCGGAACCCACAAAGCCCTTGATGAGCGTCACGGTCTTGCCGCCGCGGTGGTTCCTATCGAGCCACACACGCAGGTTTTGTTTCGAGGGTGCGAGGGTTTCGACCTCCTCCTCGGTGTCGGTTGTATATTGAAAATCGGGATTTGTGGAGAACACCACACCCAATCGAGCCTTCCAATCGTTCTCTGCCATAGGTTAAAAAGGGTTTATTTTCTACAAAGATAACCAAAATTATTGTATATTTGTAGGTGAGTTATGGCAAAAAGTCGTCGATACAACACTTCGGAGCGAATATTTCGCCCACAGCCGCCCCAGCAACTGCCCCGTCTGCTTGCTGTTCCGAGCGGGTGTAGGCGCATATTGGCGGAGGTTGAGGGCTATGAGGATGTGGCCTTCTGGCGCGGGATTCTCGACCCCTACGAGAGCCCCTCGCTGCGATTTGATATATCTGTGCCACTGAACAAAAACCTCGCCAAGGGCAAAAAGACGCTCCTCGGTGGGGCGGCGCAGTGCCACCAAGGGCACATAATGTGTATGGACAGCGACTTCGACTACCTCTTTGCCGACCAGACCGAGGATGCACGCATCATCAACTCCTCGCCGTTCCTCTTCCACACCTACACATACTCCACCGAAAACTACCTGTGCTACGCCCCTTCGTTGCACAATATCTGTGTGAAGGCCACCAAGAACGACGCCAAGATTTTCGACTTTGAGCGCTTTTTTGAGGCTTACTCGAGGACCATCTATCCCGCCTTTGTGTGGTATGCCTACTCGGCGCAAATCTCCACGCCCAACATCTTCACCCTCTCGAGTTTCAAAAACACCGTGAGGCTCGGCTATCTCGACCTGGATGACACGGGGCGCAATACGATTGAGTGGCTGGAGCGCCAGGTGAGTCGCAGAGTGTATGCTCTGGAGGTGGAATATCCGCTTGTGGCAGAAAGGCTTGGGGAGTTTGAGAGGCTCCTTGCGAGGAGGGGTGTGACGCCCGAAAATACATACCTCTTTATGCACGGCCATACCCTTATGGACAATGTGGTGACGGTGGTGCTCGATGCCGTATGTTCGAAGTTGAGGCTCCTCAGCGGCGAGCGCATACGCACCTCGGGGTGTGAGGGGCAGGCGCTGCTGAACGAGCAGAGCAACTACAACAACTCGCTCTTTAATGTGCGCGACGCTCTGCTTATGAACGAAAACTACAAGGATTGTTTCCTCTACAAGCAGCTTCAGGCCGACATCGAGGCCTTCTTGAGGGTGCTCTAACTCCTCGATAAAAACACAAACAATCTGAAAAACGCTACCCCGAAGGGTATATATTTCTCTCTCCATTCGCCAAATTTCCTTTCCTTCTGCTCGGCGAGGGGCGTTTGTTCCCAAATTTGATTTCCCTTTTCCTTCTCTCATTCAAAATTAATGTTATATTTGCGCGATTAATTGAGCCTTTGGCTCAGGCTTAAAACAAACAATAACCACAATGAAACAAAAATTGATGACCATTTTGGGGCTCTTTGCGCTCGTGGCAATGTTTGGCTGCGAGGGTCAGCCCGACAACGGAGGTGGCGAAACACTCTCCGGCACCATTACCCTTCTTGCCGATAAGGATATTATCAAGGCCAACGGCGAGGATGTGGCCTTCCTCACCGTTCTGCTCCTCGATGAGAGCGGTATGATGCACGACATCTCGG
>JAEIGA010012265.1_pt1 | contig 13000 bp, 29 predicted proteins | sample 9270691 | NCBI WGS metagenome assembly JAEIGA01 (sample SAMN17057246, study PRJNA624740) | gut metagenome | biome: biome; isolation source: fecal sample | host: Bos grunniens | place: China: Xizang | collected 2019 | reverse complement strand
GTCTTAGGTGGTTCACCATATTCATATATCTTATTAGATTTCTTAGATTTCTTAGCTGCCATAAGTCGGCCTCCAAACATTAAAAAATATTATCCAAATCAGTAATGATTGCATCAATCACACCGTTTTCCAATGCTTCATTTTCATCCATATACCAATCAGATGCGCCCTTCTTCTTAAGAGTCTTTGCATTAATCTTGGTATTTGAAACAAACTCGTCAGTAGCCTTTTTAGTCAATGCGTCAACATACTTCTTGCAGCTTTCTGCCTGCTCCATAGTACCGCCATAACTACAACTACCAGAGTGGACCATTACACAAGTTCCAGGTAGAGCAAATCTCTTATGTCCTGCAGCTAAAATCTCAGCAGCGGCAGACATGGCACTAGAAAAACAAATTGTATGTACTGGCGTCTTGCTAATTTTCATAGTTTTAATTATAGTCATCATGACCTGTACGTCTCCGCCTCCAGAATTAATCATGACTTTAATCGGCGTTCTATCTTCAACGTTCTTATCTTTATCTTCAATATTGCAATTAATAATCATCTTTACCAAATCTAAAGTGTTGTCATCAATATTAGAATCAATCCAGAATATTCTGTCTATTTCATCTCTATAATAATCTCTTAAATCTGGATCTGGTAGTTGCATGTTAGCAACAGAAGAGGGAATACCATTCAATACAGTGTCAATTATAAATTCATTCATATTTTTTGTTCCTCCTAAATTGTATTTGATAATGTTTATTTAATAAAAAAGGACGGCACAAACGCACCGTCCAATTCTCTATCATTATATGAAAATTCAATGTAAAATTCTTGAAAACCCAAAAGTCGTTGCGGCTCTAAGGTTTTTTGGCATTAATTTTGTATTGTAAACTAAAAAACACACCGTTACATTTTATAAGCGTTCTCTATATTTTTGAACTCTTTGTCTTGTTTTTTCTTTATCAACCTCATGTTGACACCCATCACATCTGCATTTGTTCATATTTCTAGTATCAACTACAAAGTCTTCTCCACAGTCTATGCATGATAAAACCTTGAATCTATCTGTTTCTTCCTTTTGACCACAATCTTTACAATATAGTCTTCCGGGCGAGCTCTTCTGCATTTTAAATAATCTTCCGCAGTTTTTACAGTGTTTATAACCGCCGTTTTTATAATTTAAATATGCGTATGCTAATTCCAAATAGTCATCTTCATCAAGTTCAAGTACGGTTTCACTATTATCATCAACAAAACCTACAACTTTAAGATTCGTTCCTACAAACATATGCTCAACAAGAATGCCTTCTTGATATGCAAAATGAAGATAGGTTGCTCGTTCTTTGCATGGAATTGCAACTCTAGACAATTTAAATAGATCGCTCATTGATACATACATTCTATTATTATTATCAGTAGACACATTGTTGTAATACTTTGCCACAGCAAGAAGAATAAATGCAATTTTTTCCTTACGAATATCATTTAATCCAGCTATCTTATCCATTTCGGTGCGAGTGATTTTTACAGCGGCTACATTTCTAAATTTATACTTTTTTGCACTAGAGATGTTTCTGTAAATAATTTTAAAATACTTTTCCTCATAAAAATCAGCGCAATTATTAGTCATGTATGTCAAAATTGCATCATAATTATCTTCTTTATTCATGCCTAGTACATGATAATTATATCTTGCCAAGTCTCTGATAGTCTCTTCTGGATTATCTGCATTCGCATAACTGTTCCGAATCTTTTCTTCTATGTCTTTTTTATCATCAAACTTAAAATTAATCATTCATTTCACCTCCAGCTTCAATGCTTTTCATAGCAAACTTAATTCCACCGTAATCAAATTCTCCGTTAACATCCTGTTCTGGATAAACGTATACTCCAGATTTATTTACTAGTTTCTGAACTATAACATCGCCACATAAATTCCACACGATACCAACATCTAAACCATCTCTATAACATATATCAAGTAGGATCTCACATAAAATTTGCTCGTTTGGACAAATAGCAAAGCAACTTTCCTCCAAATCCGCATTCAATTTAATGATTTGGTCAGCTACACTTTCTTCCTCTTCGTCATGCTCAACAAATTTCTTCTTATTAATTTCACGTTTTTTCTGCTTATAAGCATCGCACTTAAGTTTTATTAATTCATAATCCTCTTTTGCGTATTCAAGACCACTTTTGTAAATTTCATAGTCAAAATTTACATTTTCAAAGAAATTAACACCATCAAATTCATCTTCGATAGCCCAACAAATACGGTTCATTGTGGAAGGAGAGACGTCAAGAGGTAGCTTTTTTTTGTAAAAATCCAATATTTTTTGCTCATTTTCAGGTAATTTCCCATCATTTTTAAGCAAATATCGCACATTTTTACCTATTACGCTTTGAATATGCTCGTCTGTATCACGCACGAAAGCGTCGTATTCTTGCTTCAATGTGGCATAATTATAACCAAAAAAGTATGGTTTTTTAGAGGCGCAGAGCTGCTGATTTAGCGTTTTTTGGGCTATAATCTCGTCGGAATCGTCACTTTTTACTACATTTTCGCTAAAAATATACCAACTTTTAGGCATTGGATTGGGCAAAATACCTTTAGCTTTATCGATTTCCTCTTGCTGCAACGCCTGTCCACACTGAGTTCTGTATCTCAAAATCTCATATTCCACACTTCCTTGCTCATAATTTGCCATTAAAGATGTGATTGCTGTAATTCTATTGGTGATACTACCAATCTTACTACCGAATCCATTCTTATTTGCCTTAATAACGTCATCCTCGGTAACGACTTTCTTTGAAGCGTTATACTGAATACAGTTTAGAGCAGGCAGATTCTTTTGATTCTTCAATAATGGCTTATTATCTGTTGTAAAAAGTAGGTCGCCATCAAAGTCAAAACCATTAAGTGCCATTGGCATTGTGTCCCAAGCATTAACAACAGCAACCGTATCCATGTATTTAAACCAATATTCTGCGGTGTCATTATAGCAAATATCCTGAGAAACAAGCGAATGTTCATTTGACATAGGAGCTCTGGCGCACATTACACGCTTAACACCACTGTCCTTCCAGTATTTACTATAAATTTCACCGGCTTTAAGCAATCCTCGCACCTCTAAACCAAACATGCTCTCACACAAAGCATATATGTCGCCAGAAATAATCTGAAAGTTTCCGCTAACATCAAGCACACCAATCTTAGCATCTCTGATACGTTTATTAATCATTTTTTTGATTCTATTACGAATATATGGATCATTTATGACATCTGAATTAGCCATCAAAGCTCTAGCAGCAGCATCTGCATACTGAATATTATCAGCTTTCAAATTTTTACCGCATAAATACACTATGCTTTTTCTAGTATCTAATCCAATGGTGTCTTTAATTTCATTCACAGTAGTTGAGATAAGATCTTGGATATCTTCATCCGATAGATTCAATGACTGGATAAACTGATAATTTAACTGTCTAACAGTATCAACCTCGTGTGGCGCAGTCTTGGCAACTCTAATTGTATACTTGTTTTCTAAACACTTATGATAGTAATCTTCCCAAGAATCATAACAACTCCAAAGTTTTAATTGACTCTCAGTTATAATCAGCTCAGAATCTCTGATATCTCTTTTTTGTCCCCAAATATCTGTAATTAAGTACTTTTCTGGGCAATCATCAGATGCTCCTACAACCTCTTCAGCAAACTTTATGTAGTCGAAAGTAAATGTCATACCCTTGGTCCACGCACAACGAAGATTACAGCCACTCATTGTATGCTCATAATCATCATTTAGCTCTCCATTCCAACGTCTAGACAAAGAGGGGAGCATCATAGAGCATCCATCGGAACAGTCATTTCTAACTAACTGATTTGGAGAGAACTGCACAACTGGCTCTTTTGAACGATCGCTATCATCAATATTAATCAAATCAGCATAAAATTCAGTAAAAGCGTCCCTGATAACTATGACTCCACCTGGAATTGGAGCATATTTATCTTTTGGCCAGCTTACCTCAAGAGATCCACTAGCAGCAAGCGCTTCATATGCGCCCAATTTAGCAGGAACAAGTTTAACCTCATTATTCTTACCGTTCTCAATACGCTTTTTAAGTTCTGAATGCAATCTCTCGCTAACATACACAACAGTAGATGTTTTTACGCCACCAGTAGTGCATAAAAGTCTCAAATACTTAATTCCATTAACATAAAATCCTTGGTTAGCTCTGTCATAATCTGATTTTTTATCCATTATGACGCATAAATAGTCTTCTTTGAACTGAAGTCTGTATAGCTGCTTGTATAAATTTGATATTTTAGTTTTGTTGCTGCGACTGACCTGTTGTTTTTTAATTTCTTTAATCTGACGCTTAATTTCCTTGGCTTGGATATCATAATCTTCAGTGCCATTTAATTCATTAATCCAAGATAAAATTTGTGAATCTGCTAGGGCAACGACAAGCCCCGTTGTATTTCTAGCTCTGTTTAGCGGCAAAGTTAAATCCCAATTATTTTTACGTAATAGAGTAGAGTTTATCTTAAATACATATTGTTGTAATTTTTTCTGTTTTGCCAACAAACATCACCGCCTTTACACTTTTTATTCTTATTGTTTCTTTTCGGGCTTATAAATCTTACCATTCTGATAGAACTTATAACCATTTGCCTTCATATCTTTTACAGTTTCAGGTTCGTAAAAACAACTTTCGTCCTTACACACACAAACCACAACACCGTCTCGTCGCACTTCAATCTCATTATTCAAACCAATAAGCTCCTTCGGCCAAATAATATTCTTCATCTAACGAAGTATAGATCTTAACTGGAATACCGCAGAATCTATTAAATGGTTCGTCACACCAGCATTCTATATGAAAATCTTTTGACAACTCGCAAAAAAGCGGAGTAGAAATAAAAATCACATTTGGCTGCTGACCATGACGAGCCTCATAATAGTCAATACCTTCACAAATGCGCTCGAAATAGTGCATCAATCTTCACTCCAATCATCAGCATTATCGCAACCAACATATGATGTCGCCCTTGCCACAATCAACTCATTATTTAGCCGTTCAGCCTCAACAATAGCATCTTTAGCATACTTAATACACAAATTCAGGGAAGGATCGTTGCGATTCTTCAGCTCCCACTTAACAACATTTAGATTCTGTAGTAATCTCTCATATGAATTTTTCATGTTAATACCTCTTAATCTTCAAAAGTAAAATCCTTGCCGCAGTTTAAGCAGTGACAATGATTGGTTGTCTTATTTGGATCAGAATTCATTAGAACGCCGTCTTTATAAATCGGCGTCCATCCAAGACACGTTGTCGTAGAGTAGCGTACTGCATAGTAGCTTTCATGGCAGTTAGGACAACAATGGATAATACATCCATCTAAAATTGTACAATTATTCATCTTCATCATCCTCCACGTAGTCGTCGATTAATACAATTCCATCAAATTCATTAATACCTTGAGAAACATGAAGTGCAGGAACCATGCTCCATTGATTCTTTTCATCAAATCCCCAACTAATATTTGGGATCATCACAATACAACTATCAGGAAACTTATTGAGTTGTTCCTTAAGTTCTTTCACAGTCATAATATCACCTCAAGTATATTCTACAAATGCAATAATCTTATATTCTGGCATTTTACACATATCTGTATCAAGAACACCAACGGTTCTTAAATACGCTAACGATGAAGATACGTCTGCGAACCCATTCTGCACATCAATCACGTCAAACGCAGTAGTTCTAAAATCATATTCGTCTCCAGAAGCAAGAATGAGTCCAAGATATAAATAGTCTCCACACATTGGATCATCAAATAATTGGATATTTCCATTAGATTGATAGCATAACCACTTCTCGCCATCGTCAGTCCATCGCCAATCTTCGTACTTGTCAGTCTTAAGAGCCGTAAGATCATAACCTGCAATAACATAATAATTTTTATTCATGCTCATAACATTACCTCATATTTTATATATCAAAAATATTTCTCAATAAACTTCGTACCAACACGAGTAGCCTGACCTTCAAACCACATAGAATCATATGTTGTAGGTGGTTTGAGACCTTTACGCAAATATCTTAGTTCGCGATACCAATATCTAATAGCAGATGGTAGACACACAATAAATGGCATCAATGGACCAAACCAACAATTTTGAATTGCGTGCCCGTGCTCGTGATTTAATATATGAACGCCGCAATTCTTACAGACAATAGCAACTGGACCAAGATTCAAACCTCCCCAATTGTCACCAACTTCAAACACAAGGCAATAACCATATCTACCGTTTGGCCTATAACCAACAATATTTAACACTATCGCAACCACACAGCCAACCAGTGTCATTGGTAACCCCCAAGTAAATGAGAGTAGATAAAATAAAAATTGACTCATATTAACCCTCCAATAATTCTGGATTATCATGAATATTACCAAGCTTAACAATATCGTGATAATGTGATCTCTTATTCATTTCTCTGTACTTATTTTCATCTCTTCCGTGATATCCAAAATAATATAGTTCCCACGCGTTCTCTATAGTTCTTTCACACTGCTCATTGCCACGAGGATTGCATATATTTGCGTTATATGCATTCTCGTAATCCAATTTCCACATGCCTCTATCAAAATAAATAACCGCACGAGCCGTAACTCTGCCATCATACTGGCTTTGTTTGTAACCAGCATACGGGCGGCGCACGCTATGAACTTCAACAATATCTCCTTCAAATAGTGGAGCACAGACAGTTTTATCGGACATCACGAATTCGCTCATGCCAGTATATAGTCTAACAGTGTCCTCATGAACTCGATGTACATGACTCCAATCAAATTCGCCGCCACTCTTATACTCAGCTTCGGGTTCAATAATTAAATGCGCAACGTCGTTACCGAAATCCCACGGCACAGCGACGTAATAGCCGGTCACCCATTTGCCGCCAAATAGAGTTTTAGCTGTAGCAATATTATTAATCATTCTTGCACCTCCAGTTCAGAGAGTATGGAAGGCATGCCAATTTCGGCAACCTCGTCGCTAATTTCAATGCTTTCAATTTCGCAAACTAAATGTTCTTCGATACCTTCAAGCACATGCCATGCACTCAAACAGTGACCTTCTCGAACTAGTTTACCATTAATATAAAGTGCCTCCCAGTCGGCACACTCAGGACGTACTAAAGTCAATTTCATCTTTTTGTTCCTCCTCTAAAGGTATATACATTCCCCAATTACCATGTGGACCACACCACCATAATACTTCCGATGTTGTGGCAGTAATACTTCCAACGCCCAAGTTATAATAATCTTCAACCACTAGAATAGCGCCGGTTTGATTTATATCTGATAGGGCGCAAGTATTTCTGCGCTCACATTGCATTGAACAACAACCGCATCCATACATGTTTATACCTCCAAAACTTCATCTGATGCGTAAAAGGCGATCCACTTGTCGCTGTTTGCTTTAGCTTCTTCAATAGTGCGATAACAGTTGCCTATTTTATAATAATTCACATCAAGTACATCATTATACCATTTCTTATCATATACATGACCATGAGTTCCAATATGATAATAATATTCGTCGTACTTTGGTCTTGTCTTCTTGATATAATTCATTTCAATATCTCCTTAAACTCTGGAGTATTTTGTATTGTTTGGTTAATATCTGCCCACCAAAACTTATGTAACTTAGTTGACGGGATATAATTATGTGCCAAAAGATTATACCAGCCATCTTTAACATCATAGATTACATCGTATAGGTACTTGCCATCAGTTACATATAGAGTATCATTTTTATCTTCCTCAGGAGGGTAGGTGAGGCAGTTATGCCAAGTTAGTCGCATTTTAAATTTGTCCATTTAAATCACCACTCATAAGTACATTTAACTGGGACGATTTGCAGATCCGAAACATAGCAGTTCTTTTGATTTACTTCAAATTCACATTTGGCATATTTCGCCGCAATCATACTGCCAAATTTAGTAGCTGCGAGAATATCGTTTGTAAATTCATTTTTAGAATCATATGAAAGATATTCTGTTTCTCGACCAATGGTGATTTGACCAATCCTCATAATTACATAGTGTGTTTTTTCAATTTTCATTTTTTCATTCCTCCATTAATCCCAAAGATCATAGAAATACTTGCTAAACAACTCGAAGAAGCGGTTCTTATTAGTCTCCATAGTATCACTAATGAGCTTATAATCATCATGGGTCAAATGTTTTCCATACCAAAGATTAAGACTTTTACGAACATTATCTTCTCCCATTAGATCTAAGCAATTAATCATTTCCGTCAAAACTGCTTCCCAATCTTCACGCTCATTCTCAGCGTCTTGCTTGTACAGCTCCATGGGAATACCAATGCCGCGATCTCTCAGATGAATTAGCATAGGTTTGATATTCCGCATAAACCAATGGTCCATATCCCACACGTCGCCATAAGACCAGCCACGCATGAAACGCTGCCAGCGACCACGAAGGTCGTCAAAACCGTATAGGAAAAAGTTTTTAATTCTGTAGTATAGACTCATAACAGTTCCTCCAACATTCTTGTTCCGCAATGAGGACAATAGTTAAATTCTTTTTCGGGCGCATATACGATCATGCCAAGACATCCACTTTCAGGATTTCTTTCAGTACGCCAACACCCATGCATATATCCACAGTGTGGACAAAATGAGTAGTAAGCTCCATCACCCCAAAGTTTAAGAATTTCCCACTCGCCGTTTGTGGTTATAATTTTATATTTAACACCGTCATCTTGCTCGATCCAATCAGGCATATTACCACCTCAATCTTCTAGTAGAGAATGTCTAATTGCATTACGTGCTTCATCAAGAATATTGTCGCAATGGCCACGGGATGCAATCCATTCACCGTTCATATAAAGGTCGTATACGTTGTCGCCACGTAGCTTAATAGTAATGTCAAATCTCTTAATGGTTTCGTTATTCATATTTGCCACCTCAGTCAGTTTCTTTATTTGCACAAAATTCGCACTTGTCGCTGGTAATAGTTGCACCGCACTTAGGGCATGTTGTTTTGCCTTCGAGCATAAGATCATCATGCATTCCTATGTATTCCATAAGTTTCTTATGATATTCTTCAAACATTTCTAATGTTACATATTTCTTTTCATTCATGTGTTACCTCTTATTTTGTAATTGCATAAATTGTACAGACTCTAAGTTTTTCTTGGACCACTTAGGATGGCGGTGCTGAAGGATTTTATAGACACGACCAAATTTATGGAACTTAGCCATTTACGTCACCGTCCATAAGGGCACCACAGTTGGGGCAATAGTTCATATCACCATTTGTACCTTCAGGTAATATCCACTTACCACACCGGTTACATTCAAATCCAAATAACCAAGGTTTATCATGAACCCACCGCCCGTGCACCACAGGCTTTGCATCCACCACAGGGGCATCGTCAATATGCATCTTCATCCGGGCAAAATTCCGTCCGTCAATCTCGTCATCATCACGAATTACCAGCTTCAGATTATCAGCATCAATCATCTTCATTGTTTACTTCCTCCTTTACTTTTCCAACGTGGCAAAATCTCTCAAAATTTTTTATTAGGTTCACACATCTTTGTCCGCTCGGACACTTATTCAGCAAGATACAATCTTTACATTTTATAAATTTCATTTTATACGTCTCTCATATCTGCTCCGCACTCTTCACAATAGTTCGGCTCATGCTTCGGGATCCATGCATCTCTACGCTCATAACCACAGTTAGGGCACTTCAGAAACTTCTCCGTCCAAAAGCCGTCAATCTCGTTACCGTGCTGTCTAGAACCACGCTCCCACTTAGTTGCCATACATATTCTCCTTGTCGGCGCCAATGATTACAAACTGACGCTCAGGAATAATAGTTTCTAGACCACCGTCCTCAAGAGTATAGTAGTTAACTCTAACACCATCTGGTGTAACTTCCAGCACATAGCTCATATCTAGAATTCTGCAATCAGGATGGTTAAAAACTACTAGGTCACCAACCTGAACTTCTTTATTTCTCATATCTTTCATATTTATTCACCTCTGCTCCAAGTAATTTGATCATACTTAATATCTCTGTAGTGGATATTTATAATTTCGTATCCTTGCTTTTGATATTTTCTAAATTGTTTTAGCGCACCCCAGAGTGTATTACATTGGAATGACTCTTCATAATAACCCATAAAAGGGTAGTGGGCTGCTAGAATTTCGTATTTAGTTCCCATTTTATATTTCCTTTCTTGTGGCGTAAAAATCACTTAAAAAATAGCGGTGTTTTAAATTTTTACGCATGACCTAGTGTAAGTTCATCATCTAGATCTTCGTCTTCAAAAGTATCACAAATCTCTAGGTTTTCTGACAAAGTCTCTTCGTCTCTAATTTCCTTGCCCATACGATAACGCCAAAGAGGGCAGTTAGTTACAGGGCACTTACGGACTTCTGCCATATTACCAGCGCAACAATCAATGCACTTTAGTCGGATTGCTTTAGAGCGGCTCACTCGTTCCATAAAATCAACTCCTTGGTTGTTTCACAATATTTACCACAACGCTTACATTTGTAATGATGTACAACATCAGTAGAGTAACCACCATCAAAACTTTCTAGATGATAATCTACTTCAACCCAGTCGTGCATATTGAAAGGGCAGAGGATTTCTTCTAGCTCCGCAACTCGTGCAGTAAGCTTCGCAATCTTTTTGCTCTTTTTAAAAAACATTATTAATCACTCCATTAATTTTGTGTTGTTATTTAAGTATCTGTATTATACCACATATTCCAACATTTGTCAAGAGGGTAGATTGGCGTAGTCAGATAGAATCTTATCTACGTTTACGTGCATGCCATCGCCATCAAGGACCAAATAACCAAGATTAAAAAGTTGTTTACGTACCTTAAAGTAATTGTTAGGTGGCGTCAGGCCAATGAATTTTCCAATTTGCTTGGAGGTAGGAGACTCGCCCTCGTAGCACATTGTGGCAAATAGAATCTTAGATTCGTTATAAGTACATAGGTGATAGATCGCCTCCAGTAGGTCAGCAGGGATCGTTAGGTTCTCTTTCATATTGTATCTTCCTTTCTCGGTTAGTGTCAAAATGACACTAAAGGTTAGTGTCAAAATGACACTCATAATAAATAATATAATAAATAATAATATATATAAGGCTCGCTAATCGCTTCGCCTAAGGGGAACGGTTGGTTCGACTTCGTCTCACTGGCTCGTGTAACTCGCCTGAGCCTGGGCTGGGTCTGGGGGCTCTTTTTCCTTCTTTGGTTTTGGTTCCTTTTCTTGATTCGTCTGCCTTGCTTTAGCCACTATCCTTTTGGTGTTTATGTGGATGTTACCATCCTCTTCTATTTGGATTAGACCTTTCTTCTCCAGTTGGCTTCTTATTTTGTAATAGTTGCTTGGCTGGGAGATACCGGCCATGCGTTGTACATAAGCGGTGCTGGGAGCGAAGCTTCCGTCTCCTTTACAACCGAGTAGGGTGAGGAGGACTTTGGCCTCATTGCCATTGCATAGTTGGTTTATAGCAGAGAAGAGCTCTGCTGGGTATGCTACAAAGTTTTTGGTTTTCTCTTGTTTGTCGTGGAATACTTGCGGTGCATTTGGCACGGGCTCTGACTCCTTTCTTTTAGTGGAGCGTTTAGCTACACATTCATTTTGTATTGCAAAGGGATTATAGCATAAATTTTATACTTTGTCAAGGGGCTAAAAAGACTTGTTGGTTCACAAGATAATGTATATCTAAACACTGAAAATTTCATTGTTTACCAGGACGAAAACAAGGGAGAAATAATACAGGAATATTACATGGATAGTACATAATTCATTTTTTTCAGATTCATTTTGGGTTTATCTTTCTTTAATTGGGGTGTACAGTTTAGTTGAAAGTACCCCCCTGGCGGTGCATTTAATAGGGATTGGTTTGGGAATTTAGGATCCAGTATGGGTAAATTGGGTTTACCTATTAGGTTTTTACAAGGATTTTTTGTGGTAAATTTGGTTTACCTAGAGGATTTAATAGGGATTTATTATGGTTTTGTGGTTGTGGTGTACAAGTTTACATTTTTGAGGATTGGTTGTGGAGTTGTGATTCGGATGTTATTTTGTGCGGAGATTTGATAGGGGATTATTATGGATTTACCGAACTTTGGAGTGAATTTTTTGGAGGGTGGATTTTAGTAGGGATTTGTTGGGATATTTGAACATATGAACAGTTGCTCATATGTAGTGTGATATTTTGATGTAAAACTGATGGTTTTATGGTGTAAAATTAGGCTAAAATATAGCATTTTTTCAAAATAAAAAAACCGAGTATTTTTAAGTCAGTGTATAAGTAAACTACCTTTGGCCCTGGGCGAAACGCTAGGCGGTTATAGGGGTTTTTAGCACCCCCCACCACGCCGCCAAATCCCTATTTTGCCGGGTTTTCCATCTTGACACCCGCCGCAACCTATGATAGAATGAAATAAAAAACCCTTTTCCGGGCGGCATGGTGAACCGCACCGCCGCCGGGAAATCGGCACGAAAGGAGTAGACCAACATGAACCGCACAACACCCACCCACCCCGGAGCATTGACCCCGGAGCAACTGACCCGCCGAGCCATCAGCCGAGCCGCCGAAGCCATAGCCGCCGCCATGGTGACCACGGCAACAACCGCCGCCCTTTTGTGGGTATTCTTTACATTTTAAGGAGGAACGAACCATGAAACGAACAACCACCGCCGCCCAATGGGCAACCATCAAAGCCGCAGAGCATGAAGCCATGACCGACACCGCCCGCACCATAGCCGACACATACGCCATCTATGAAGCAGATGTCACCGCCGTACTTGCGAACCTTGACCGCACAAGCCCCGCCCCGCTCATCCGTCAGTTACAGAACGCCAGACGAGCCGACCAACTGGCAAGAGCCAACCCGGCAACCGCCGAGAGCATCACCGAAGCCGAAGCCGC
>JAEIGA010012264.1_pt1 | contig 13001 bp, 11 predicted proteins | sample 9270691 | NCBI WGS metagenome assembly JAEIGA01 (sample SAMN17057246, study PRJNA624740) | gut metagenome | biome: biome; isolation source: fecal sample | host: Bos grunniens | place: China: Xizang | collected 2019 | reverse complement strand
TAATTCTTAATATTAATAGCCGTAGCCACACTCAACCAATGGGTGAAACGATGGGCATCCATATACATACTTAAGGCATTGTATTGCATATCATAGGCTACACTCACGTCCCACCAGTCGAAGATGCTCACTTTGTTGGCCATGGTTAGGTAAGCTTCTTGTTGGAGGTATTGGTTCTCAACGTGTATAAGCTTATCGTCATTGTTAATGTAGCGTGTGTAGTCATTGGCATATTTTGCATTGACACGTACTGACCAACGATTGAATAGTTCATCTTGCCAAGTGGCTTGCACAAAGGAGTTACGATCCCAAAGACGCTCACCATTGCGCCATACGTTGTTGACAATGGCTCCTGGCACACCGCGTTCGGAGTTGTAGTGGTAGAGTTGTAGTTTCCAAAAACCTGTGTTGCTGTAGTAGTGATTGAGTGCTGCCTCTACACGGATGGCGTTGATATCACCGTTTTGGCGAATAGCTGTTGTGTCGTATGCCACTTCACCGGAAGGAGTGACGCGACGGTAGCGGAAAGGATACTTACCACTAGAGGATACGAGTTCAGCGTTGGTGGTGAGGGACATTGTTTCGCTGAGTTTAACATCTAGCAAGATACTTGGATTGATGAGATCAAAACTACCTGCGCGCATTTGACCTTTAATGTTAAATGACTTGCCCTCTTCGAAGCGAGGGCGACGGGTGGTGAGGTAGATGCTGCCTGCAGCACCAAACTCGCGAGCAGATTGCCAGATGTCGGATTTCTGACCATTATATAGTTGAATCTCTTCAATGTTCTCAAGTGAATATTTGCCGAGGTCAATTTGTCCGTTTTGCGCGTTGCCCAATTGAACACCATTATAATATACGCCCATGTGGTTGGTACCCATAGAACGGATATTGACGGTCTTGAGACCACCTACACCTCCGTAATCTTTGATTTGTACACCTGAGAAATAGCGAATAGCGTCCGCTACGCTCAAAGCGTTCATTTTTTTGAGTTGTAGACCACTAAGTGTCTGTGGGATAATGATGTCTTTCTCTTTGACGCGAGCGGTGACGGTATACTCATCTAGCTCCAAATGACGATAGATGGAGTCTAGATACAAAGAATCGGTGGCACTACTTTGAGCTGATGCCACTACACACATGAGTGTGAAAAATACTATGGATACTATTCTACGCATGTTGTCGGACTCTATACCACGAGAGTGTTCAACTAAAGCAACTTTGTGCGGTTGAAAAAGTTTTAAGAGTTCTAATGGTGATTTCTCTTAAAACAGCGGCTTAGCCGCAATTAGAACATTCTACTTTTCAACCGCCAATATCGTTGGCTACACACAGCAGGTCTTCTGACTTATCGCTCCTTTGTTCGGCCTTCCCACCTTACGGGCAGTGACCTCAAGATAATGAACATCGGATTGCGAATCACAGCAGCGGGTCTGTGCCAGAATTACACTGGCTTCCCTAAAACTGAATGCGGGTGCAAAATTAGTACAAAAAAATGGAATACGCAAATAATTTTGTTTTTTTTCAATATAATTTGCTGGAACAAGAAAAAACATGTACTTTTGCACTAGAAAAATATAGAGAGATGGTAACTATTCGTCAAGCGCATTTCAATGATGCTGCATATATAGCGGAAGGCATATACGAAGCGTTTTTACTTACAGGTTCAGATTTGGAGAATGATCCTACTTTTCGTCATCGCTGGCTAGATACTTTGACTACGGTATGTGCACAGCCAGATACTCATTATAGTTACACCAATACGCTAGTAGCCGAAATGGACGGTAAAATAGCAGGGATAATGATTGCGATAGATGGTAAAAACTACCGTATTCAACGAGAAAAAATGTATCCACAGCTGAAATTGCTGTTTGATGAAGCTTTTGGAGTAGGATGGGAGGATATGGAAGATGAAGCCCAAGAAGGCGAGTTGTATGTGGATAGTTTAGCGGTATTCATGCTCTATCGGCATCAAGGGATAGGTACTAAACTGCTATTGCATGCAAAAACACGAGCCAAAGAGTTGGGTATACCTATGGTTACATTAGCTGTAGAACCGATGAATCCAGCGAAAATATTGTATCAAGAATTAGGTTTTAGGTACAATCGTCCCATTACAATCTTTAACGAGGAGTACCATTTATATGTAGCAGATGCTTACGAAAAGTAACGCTCGTAATTGTCCAAAAACAGTTGTACAGCATCTTTTAGCGAACCATAATACTCTCCTCCGGAGGCATTAGCATGTCCTCCACCATTGAAAACTTCGCTGGCGAAAATATTTACAGGGCGATTGCCCTGGCTGCGGAATGAAATTTTAATTTTAGTTTTAATTCCTCCATTTTTAGCCATTTCATCAGGTGTGGCTTTGTCTTCACGCATAAATACAGAATAGTGAATATCTTTGCTTTGTAGTGGCATATTCACTATACCTTCTGCATCGCCTTTTTGAAAGTTGAAACGGTATAATTCTTTTCTGTTAAGATAAATTAGAGCGGCGTGATGCTCTGGAAAAACGCGCATTTTTTGGTAGAGGCAATAACCTACTAACTTGATACGATCTACTGAATATTGGTTGAATACAGCATTGTAAATAGCGTCTTTGTCAATACCCATAGAGATGAGTCTTGCCGTCATTTGGTACAACTGTGGGCGATTAGAATTGTATGAAAAATTGCCTGTATCTGTCATGATACCCGTATAGAGGCATTCCGCTATAGGTTGGAGATTATATTGGCTAGGTGTCTGTACGAGAGGTGAGTCAGGATAGTTGAATAATACATCAAAAACCAATTCGCATGTAGCAGAAGCAGATGGTTCAGAAAGCATGATAGAGGCAAAATCCGATGGATATAGGTGATGGTCTATCAATATCTTTGTACAAGTAGTAGATAGCATCTTATCTCCTAGTGCTCCAATACGTTTGGCATCGTTGAAATCAAGGCAAATAATTAAATCTGCTTGGTCAATGATGGAGTTAGCGAGGTCTCTTTGAGAGTCGTATTGTATGCAGGATTGAACGTTAGGTAGCCAGACTAAAAAATCAGGATATGCATTGGGTGTGATAACGGTGCTATTCTTTCCAATTGCGCTTAAAAAATGATGCATAGCCATGCTACTTCCCATGGCATCACCGTCAGGTGAAGTGTGGGTCAGTAGAACGATGTTTTGTGCACTTTGAATGGCTGAATGTATAGTCATAAAGAAAAGTTATTTGTTAAAGTCGTGCAAAAGTACTACTTTTTTTGTGTATTTCAAAATTTTTTTGTAATTTTGCGCGCTATTTTGAGCGATTGAACAAAATGAAAATGAATATAAACAAAATAAGACATTACAAAACGATGAGAAAATTTGCATTAAGTGTATTTCTATTGTGCATTAGTATGTGCATGTTGGCGCAAGAAGATCAAGTATTGTTGACAATTGCGGATAAGCCAGTGATGGTTTCAGAATTTATGTACATTTACCAAAAGAATAACCAAGAGTCAAGTTTGGAGAAGAAGTCTATGGAAGAGTATTTAGACTTGTTTGTGAACTTTAAGCTCAAGGTGATTGAGGCAGAGTCTCAAGGTATAGATACTACAGAGTCATTCAAAAAAGAGTTGGCAGGGTATCGTGCACAAGCTACTCCAAAGTATTTGCAAGATCAAGTAGCCATAGATAGTTTGGTGAACTTGAGTTATAATCGTATGGCTAAAATCCGCCGTGCGGCACATATCGTGGTGCAATGTCCTCAAGATGCTGATTCTGCTACTGTGGCAGCAGCTATGGAGCGCATCAATATCGCTCGTGAGCGTGTAACCGTAGGTCTTGCAAAACAAGTGAAAAAAGGCCGCAAGATGGTGACTGTATGCGAGGTGGAAGATTTTGGAGATGTGTCTGCAGAGGTGTCAGAAGAGCCTGCAGCAAAAAGAAATCGCGGTGAACTTGGTTGGATTCAACCATTCCGCTATGTATATGTGTTTGAGAATGCTGTATATAATACCCCTGTGGGTGGAGTGACTGAAGTGTTCCGCTCTCCTTATGGTTTCCATATCGCTAAAGTGATGGAAGAGGGTAAGTTTGAGGAAGTTCATGCTGCACATATCATGAAGATGACTCCAGCAGGTAATATTCAGCGTCAAGCAGAGGCTCAAGTAGCTATGGATAGTATTTATGCTCTAGCAACAGCAGAGAGTGCTGATTTTGCTATGTTGGCTCAAGCCAATTCAGAAGATAAGGGTTCTGCAGTACGTGGTGGCGATTTAGGATGGTTTGGTCGTGGCGCTATGGTGCGTCCATTTGAAGATGTGGTTTATGGATTAGAGCCAGGTCAAGTGAGCAAACCTTTTGCTACCCAATATGGAGTGCATATTGCTAAGGTGTATGAGAAACGTGGTATTCAGCCATTAGACAGCATGCGTGCGCAAATTGTGAAGCAAGTACAACGTGACCAACGCATGCAAATAGCTTATGATAGTTTTGTGGAGAAGACACGTGCAGAGTATGGTTTGCCAGCAGAAATGTCTGCAGCTGAAGTTGTGGCTTATGCGGATGCACATCTAGAAGAGAAGTACCCAGATTTGCGTCATCTTGTTCAAGAGTATCATGATGGAATATTGCTATTTGATGTGTCTTTGCGAGAGGTATGGGATAAGGCAACTCAAGACGTAGAGGGTTTGCAAAAGTACTTCAAAGCAAACAAAAAACAATATACATGGAATGAGCCACGATTCAAGGGTTGTGTGATTTATGCCAAGAATGAAGTGGCAGCTAAAAGTGCAAAACAAATCGTAAAGACTGCACATCCAGACTCTGTAATGAGCTATTTGAACCAACGCGTCAATGTGGACAGCGTGATGTATGCGAGAGTAGAACGCGGAGTGTGGAAACAAGGAGCAAATGCTGCGGTGGATAAATTTGGCTTTAAAGTGAAAGAGGTGGAATATACACCATCCGAGGAATATCCAGTGGTTTTACTCGTAGGTAAAGTGTTGAAAACTCCAGAAGAGTATAGCGATGATCGTAGTAAAGTGACTACTGATTATCAAGATTACCTAGAGAAACAATGGGTGGCGAATTTGCGTGAGAAATATCCTGTAGTGATAAACGAAGAGGCCTGGAAAGCTTTGTTGGCAGAGTAATTTGCAGGAGGATGTGATAGTGAAGCTTAAGAAGTCAATATTGGTTTTGTGTGCTTTGGCGTTGCTAATACTACTGAATGTGTTGGCTTCGTTGTGGGTGTGTCGGTGGGATATGACTGACGACAAACGGTATACGATTTCTGCTCCGACTAAGCAATTATTGACTGATTTAGATTCTACTTTGACCGTCACAATCTTGTTGGATGGCGATCTAAATGCGAATTTTACTCGATTGAAGAAAGCGACGAATGAGTTGTTAGATGAGTTCTCTGTGTACGCAGGGGAAGGAATAGAAACTCGCAAAGCTACCGAAGAACAACAAGCACGATTTGCTCCTATTGTTATTCATGAAAACCATAAAGGCAAGATGGTGCAAATGGAAGCTTATCCGTACGCATTGGTAGAGTATAGAGGTAAGCAACGTGTGGTCAAAATGCTGCAATACAAAAATGGATTGAATGTAGAGGATAACATTAATCACAGTATTGAGGTTCTCGAATATCAGTTCATAGAGGCAGTCCGTGGGCTCGTGCAGACTGAAGTGGCAAAGGTGGCATTTTTGGAGGGACATGGTGAGTTGAGTGAGTATGAGGTGTATGACCTTTCTTTGCAACTATCACGTTATTACCAAGTAGATAGAGGGCGCCTTGGAAATGAAGTAGGAGTGCTGGATGATTATGCAGCATTGATTATTGCTGATCCACAAAAACCATTTACCGAAGAAGAAAAATATATCATCGACCAATATATCATGCAGGGTGGATGCGTGCTATGGGTCTTGAATGGTGTGCAGTTTTCATCCGAAATGTTGCAAACTGGCGGTGCAACTCCAATAGTAGCGCTGGATTTAAATATCAATGATTTGCTCTTTAGGTATGGCGTCCGTGTACATCATGGATTGGTGCAAGATTTGCAGTGTTTAAATATGCTAATGGATGTGTCGTTGGATGAACAACAACCTAATCTTCAACCAGTACCATGGACTTATGCACCATTGTTGTTGACTTCTCAACAGTCGTCTATAACTCATGAAGTGGAATTGGTATCTGCCAAGATGGCTAGTGCCGTAGATATTGTGGGTGGTGAGGATGGTATAGAAAAAAATATTCTGCTAGCTACATCCACTAATAGTAAAATAACCTCTGTGCCTGCAGAAGTGGATTTGAGTTTTGGTATATATGATGAACAATCATTTCAATATGCATACATACCGGTAGCAGTGAGTTTGGAAGGAGAGTTTCCATCATTGTATGCCCATTTAGGAGCTCCCGAAACGGTTAAGACTAATGCTTCTGTTATTAAGAAAAGTGTGCCCACTCGCCAAATAGTGGTGGCTGCGGGAAGTACTATTCGCAATGATTGGCAACGTAATCAACCTCTTCCATTAGGGTTTGACCGCAATTCTGGAATTCAATTTGGCAATCGTGATTTTATGGTGAATGCCGTGTTGTATCTAACGGATGATGAGGGCTGGTTGCAGTTGAGACAAAAGGAGGTAGAATTGCGATTGCTTAATAAGCAACGTGCACAAAAAATGCGTGTGTTGGCTCAAATGGTAAGTATCGTTATTCCGCTTGCACTATTGTTATTGGTAGGATGTATGGTATTGTTGGTTAGAAGAATAAAAAATATCCATAAAAGTTAGATGATATGAAGAAATTAGGTGTTTTTGCCTTGCTATTTTGCACATTCGTTGTTGGGCTACGTGCTCAACAATTATCATATCCTATAGATACTATTAATGGGAATGTATACTATCGTTATGTGGTGGAAAAAGGAGTGGGCTTGTATCGTGTGAGTAAAATTTTTAACACTTCACAAGAATTAATTCTGCAAACGAATCCTTCTATCCAGCAGGCGGGTTTGGTGTATGGTGATACCATCTTGATCCCTCTTCATGTCAAAGAAGAAGTGGTAGCGAAAACCGAAATAAAAGAGCGTTTGTCTAGGAGATCACGTATGGTGAAACAAGATACTACGGTCAAGGTAGATACTGTATTGGAAATGGATAGTAGTAGTGTGGTAGCAGATGTTCACCATCTGGACACAACGCGCCTTGCTATAATGTTGCCATTGCATGCTTCTGCGGATAAACGTACATCTACGATGGATAGATTCTTGGATTTTTATTTGGGAGTATTGCTTGCAGTTCGAGAGCAACAGCAAGATGGGCATTTTATAGAACTATACACATACGATATAGAAAAATCAACTCAACAAATAGATTCAATCACATCGGATAGTGTGTGGCGAGACGTAGATGCTATTATAGGTCCTGTATATAGTGCGCAAGTAGACAAGATGTTAGAGTTTACTCAACGGGATAGTACATATATGCTTGTACCGTTTATCTCGGAGATAAATATGGATCATAGTAATCCAAATGTGTTATTATTCAAGCCTTCGGTGCAAGATGAAGCAAACGCATTAGTACAATATTTAGCTACTAATGTAGATTCGATTAACTGCGTTGTGGTAGAGCCTAAACTAGGCGAAAATATTCCGATGAGTATTCAATGTATTCATGCTGCACTATGTGATTATAATATTTCAATTACAAGCACTACTATCCGAGATATTTTGTCTGATTCTCTGACCAATGCTCTTGTAGAGGGCAAAAATAATATTGTAATTTTCAATACCGAAAAGTATAGCAACGTGCAGGCTATGATGCCACACTTGGACTCCTTGAAAAATGATTATAGCATAACGCTGTTATCTCGTTATGCTTGGCAGGGAGAGACAATAGAGTTGCCACAATTGTACACTTCTATGTTTAATGAAAGTGTGGAGATTCCTGAATCATATCAGCAAGCATATGAATATTATTTCAAAGATGAGATAATTGCTCAATATCCACGCTATGACCTATTGGGTTATGATTTAACAAAGAATTTACTCAATTGTTTGCAAAATGGAGATACTTCAGCTTTGCAAGCGCTATGGAAAGGTATACAATCTGAAATAGAGTACGAGACGTCTCCATCCCAAAATGGATATGTCAACAAAAGGGTTAATGTGATTAGAAAGTGATGCGTCTACGTGGATACATACTATTGGTGTTTTTAAGTGTTGCCTTTATAACAATGGCGCAACCAAGATTGAAAAGTCCAGAAATAGCTTTTGGATTTCATGGTGGTGTAGCTGCATCTAGCATGATCTTTAATCCTTCAGTAAAGCAACTGGATATTTTAAAATCACCATTGAGTGGTAACGGAGGTCTGGTTTTTCGTTATGCAGAGCATAAGGTTTGTGCCTTGCAGGTAGAGTGTAATTATATACAACATGGTTGGGCGGAAGTGCTAGGTGGAGGTGATCAGATGGTAGTATATACACGTCATCTGCACTATATCGAAGTGCCATTGTTGATGCATTTGAATTTTGGAAAGAAGAATTTCAAGTTTTTCTTTAATTTAGGACCACAAATAGGCTATTGTATTGCGGATCAAACAAAATTATCTTCTCCATATGAGTTGCCCAATGAATTGCGTTATAAGCCGATAGATAATTCATTTGATTGGGGTGTAACCGCGGGTTTAGGATGCTATTACAAGGCACCTAAAGTGGGAGTGTTTCAATTGGAATTGAGAGGGTATTTTAGTCTTGGAAGTGTATATGAAGTAGGGCAACTCAACTACCATAAAATGGCAAATCCCGCTGGAGTTTCGGTAAACCTAGCATACTTATGGGAGTTTAAGAAAAATAATTTAGTAAAACACAAACTATAACTATATGTCAACAATCATTTCATTAGCAAATCAAAAAGGAGGTGTAGGTAAAACAACTACATCCATCAACCTAGCGGCAGCATTGGCAGGAGAGGGAAAACGTGTTCTATTGGTTGATGCTGATCCACAAGCCAATACTTCATCGGGTTTGGGAATTGAAATTAAAGATCTTAAGCAAACCATTTATGAATGTTTGGTGGAGAATATTGATCCTCATACAGCAATTATTCATTCGGATATTGATAATCTAGATGTAATACCATCGCATATCAATTTGGTGGGTGCAGAGATCGAAATGCTAGAAAAAGATTCTCGCGAGAATTTGATGAAACAAATTTTGCATCCATTAAAGCAAGAGTATGATTATATTTTGATCGATTGTTCTCCTTCGTTAGGTTTGATTACTATCAATGCATTGACTGCTAGTGATAGTGTGATCATTCCTGTACAATGTGAGTTTTTTGCCTTGGAGGGCATTGCTAAATTATTAAATACCATTAAGATTATCAAGTCTAATCTCAATCCAAGTTTGCGTATAGAAGGTTTCTTGCTCACTATGTACGATGCACGTTTGCGTCTTTCAGCGCAAGTTCACGATGAGGTGAGAAGACATTTTGGCGATTTAGTGTTCAATACAGTAATTGCTCGAAACGTGAGATTGAGTGAAGCACCTAGTCATGGCTTGTCTGTGATTCAATATGATAAGAACAGTAAAGGTGCAAAGAATTATATCAATTTAGCAAAAGAACTTATTAGAAGAAATAAAGCATGAAAAAATCACTCGGATTAGGAAGGGGATTAGATGCCCTAATTGATACTACGCATGTCTCAACAGCAGGCTCTTCATCGATAAGTGAGATACCATTGCAATATATTTATGCGAATCCAGATCAGCCACGACATGATTTTGATCAAGAGGCGTTAGAGGAATTAGCTCAATCCATTAAGGAGCATGGCGTGATTTCGCCTATCACTTTGCGTAAAAACTCTAGCAATAATTACATGATTATTGCTGGTGAGCGTCGTTATAGAGCATCCAAAATGGCGGGCTTGGATAGTATTCCTGCTTATGTGAGAACAGCAAAAGATGAACAAGTGATGGAGTGGGCGTTGATAGAGAATATCCAACGCGAAGATCTTAACGCTATCGAAATCGCTTTGGCTTATCAAAAGCTTATGGATGATCATGAACTAACGCAAGAAAAGATGGCGGAAAGGGTAGGAAAGAAAAGAGCTACAGTAGCTAATTATCTTCGTTTGCTCAAATTGCCTGCAGAGATTCAAATTGGTATTAAGGAGAAGAAGATAGATATGGGACATGCAAGAGCCATTCTAGGTTCTCCATCACCAGAACAACAATTAGAGATTTATAAGAAAATCTTGCACAATGGTTTGTCTGTTAGAAAGGTAGAAGAGTTGGTGACGAATACCAAGCCAGCAACTAAAATGTCACAAACTCAAAATAAGTATGAGTACCAGCAACAGCTCTTGGAGCAAAAATTAGGTAGAAAAGTAAAGATCACAAGCAAACAACTGACTATTTCATTCAAAAGCGAAGACGAATTGAATCGTTTGGTAGAGTTATTATCTTGAAATCCGTTTTCTACATATTAACATTAATGGGGTTATTGGTGTTCAGTACCCCGATGGTTAAGGCAGGAGTGGTAGAAAGTACGCCTGTTGATTCTATGAATCATTATGGTAATGTAGATCAACTGTTCTGGAAACCTGATCCTATGAAAGCTGTATGGCTAGGAAGCATCGTGCCCGGTTTAGGACAGATATACAACCGTAGCTATTGGAAATTACCTATTGTTTATGGTGGATTTATGGGATGTGCGTACGCTATAACCTATACGAATAATCAATATGTTTCCTATAAAGAAGCATATCGTTCGATATATTATGATATACAAAATTCCTCGGTGTCAAATAGTCCGGAAAAAGCTTATATAGCCATCTTACCGGAGGGATATACCATCGAACGTATGGGTGGAGCATCAGCCTATCAAAAACGTTTGTATGAGTGGCAAAATACCACCCGTCGTTATCGTGATTTATCTATTGCGGCTACTGCTATTGTCTATGCATTGACTCTGGTCGATGCTTATGTGGATGCCCAATTGTTTGATTTTGATATCTCTACTGATCTTACGCTCAATGTACAACCTAACATATACTATGATGAGATGCACCAGCAGAGTGCAGAAATAAAATTAGCGATATCTTTTTAATTATCTATGAAACTATTATTCTTTATATTGTTTAGTGTCACTATGCCGCAAAATATTGTGGAAGAAATGGCTAATGACACTACTATGTGTCCAACTCTGGATAGTGTTGCTATTGAAAACATTGAGCAAACGACGGTAGATTTGTCTACAATAGAGTTGGCTAGTAATACGCCGGATTCTGTGTTTATTGAGCGATTGCAACAATTGCCTTTTGTAGTAGAACTGCCATATAATCAAGTAATACGTCGTTATATATTACGCTACTTACAGCATAGCCCTAAATTGGTGGCGGACTTGAAACGTAAGGAGGAATTCTATTTCCCTATATTTGAGGATATATTGACACAATACGATTTGCCTTGTGAATTGGCGTATCTACCGATTATAGAGTCCGCACTCAACCCGAATGCACGTTCGCATATGGGAGCGGTAGGATTGTGGCAATTTATGCCTGCAACGGGTAAAAAATACGGACTAGAGATCAATTCTCTAGTGGATGAAAGACGTGATCCTATTAAATCGACTCATGCAGCAGCCAAATTCATGAAGGCGCTATATTCGGTCTTTGGAGACTGGAATTTAGCTATCGCAGCATATAACTGTGGACCAGGTAATGTAAATAAAGCGATTTATAGAGCTGGAGGTAAGCGAGATTTTTGGAGTATTTATCCTTATCTTCCCAAAGAAACAAGAGCTTATCTACCATTGTATATAGCTGCGGTTTATTCTATGAATTATGCGTATATACATGGTATAACCACCAATTCTGAACCATTATTTATGTCTGATACTACTGCTGTATCGGATTCTATTCTTTTCCCTAATTTGGAAAGAGTATGCGTATATGAACCAATGCCAACAGATACAGTTGTAATTAACCAAAGAATGCATTTGCTTCAAATTTCTGAATGCATTGATGTTCCACTTCAAGTGCTTCGACAGTTAAATCCACAATATGCGCGTGATATTGTGCCGGGGAATAAAGATTATGCAGTGTGTCTTCCTATCGATAAGGCAGGTCTTTTTGTCATGCATCAAGATTCTATTTTGGCCCACCGTGCTAATGAGTTGGTACATAATCGACGTACCGAAATAGATTTGTTGCAAAAGACCTCTGTCAATGGTGCTTATACAGTCAATGGTGTGACATATTATAAGATTAAAGAGGGTGATACCCTTGGTGGAATAGCTGCTAAATTTCGTGTGTCGGTTAAACAACTCAAGGCTTGGAACAATCTGAATTCAGATATGATTAGAGCAGGTAAGACTCTTAAAATATTACAATAAATATACTGTGAAAGTCTATTATTCAATATCAGAAGTTAGCAAGATGACTGAACTTCCTGTTTCCACCCTACGCTATTGGGAGGAGCAGTTCGAGCAACTCAAACCGTTAAAGAATGACAAAGGAAAGCGTTTTTATACAACGCAGGACATTGAATTAGTCAAACAAATAAAATTTATACGGGATGATTTGCAGATTACTCGTATAGATGCTATTCGTACAGAGTTGGCAAGTGGTGCTAAAAACACAGAAGCTCGTCAACGAGCTACAGAGTTGCTCAAAAAAATACGTCAACAATTAGTTGATATTCGTAGTGAGATATAAAAAGAAGCGCCATATTTGAGATGACCCCAAAAAGTTGGACAGATTAATAAATCTAGTTGACTATACTTTGAAAGTGAGTTCGGTATTTTACCGGACTCATTTTTAATTTAAGTTTAATCCGATCGTTATTGTAGTATCTAATATACTGCTTGAGTGCCTGTTTAAATTCATCCATATTCTCCCATTTATTTGGATATAGTAACTCATTCTTCATTAATCCAAAAAAGTTTTCCATCATCGCATTATCTAAACAGTTACCTTTGCGTGACATACTTTGTATAATACCATATTGTTTTAGGATATACTG
>JAEIGA010012263.1_pt1 | contig 13003 bp, 19 predicted proteins | sample 9270691 | NCBI WGS metagenome assembly JAEIGA01 (sample SAMN17057246, study PRJNA624740) | gut metagenome | biome: biome; isolation source: fecal sample | host: Bos grunniens | place: China: Xizang | collected 2019 | reverse complement strand
ACTCATCTATAGAAATAATTTTTCACTTACAAAGATTACAATTTTTTCTGAAAAACATAATTAAATTTATCTAAAAAGCATATCTTTGTTAATAATTATCGAAGATTTTGGCATACAATTTGCCGATTGATTTATAAAAAATGAACGATTATGAAAATAACAGAAAACATAAAATACATTGGGGTAGATGACCACACACTCGATTTGTTTGAGGGTCAATACATTATTCCAAACGGCATTTCATACAATTCGTATATTATATTCGATGAGAAAATTGCGATTATGGATTGTGTGGACAAACGTGAAGAGGCGCAGTGGCTTGCCAATCTTACCGAAGCACTTGCAGACAAAACTCCAGATTATCTTATAGTTCACCACATGGAGCCAGATCATAGCGGTTGCATTGGTACTTTGTTGGAGAAATATCCTAATCTACAGGTAGTTACATCTTCACTTGCGGTGCAAATGCTTTCTCAATTTTTCTGTAAAACAGATTTTACTGGTCGCATTATCACAGTAAAAGAGGGCGATACTCTTTCACTTGGCAAGCATACACTTGAGTTTATTATGGCGCCGATGGTGCATTGGCCAGAAGTGTTTGTGAGTTACGAGCAAAGTGAAAAGATTCTTTTCTCAGCTGATGCCTTTGGTAAATTTGGTGCTTTGAGTCACGAGGAAGAATGGGCGTGCGAGGCAAGACGTTACTACTTCAATATTTGTGGAAAATATGGTGCACAAGTGCAGGCGTTGCTAAAGAAAGTTTCTGCATTGGAAGTAAATCAAATTTGTCCGCTTCATGGGCCTATTTTAAATGAAAATTTAGGTTATTACATTTCACTTTACGACACTTGGAGTAGTTACAAACCAGAAACAGAAGGTGTTTTCATTGCCTACGCTTCTATTTATGGCAACACTGCAAAAGTTGCCAATGAAATTGCAGAAAAACTGAAAAACAACGGTGTGAAAGTGAGTGTGGCAGACCTTTGTCGCGACGATGAGGCAGAAGCCATTGAAGATGCATTTAAATACGACCGCATGATAGTGGCAGCGTCTTCATACGAGGGTAGTGTGATGCCAGCAATGTATAATTTTCTACATCACTTGCAACACAAAAACTTCCAAAACCGCAAGGTTGGCATCGTAGAAAATGGTTCTTGGGCTCCTTCTGCAGGACGTGTTATGAGAAAACTGCTCGAAGAAATGAAGGATATAGAAATTGTTTCGCCAATGGTTACCATTCGCTCAGCCAAGAAACCTGCAGATGCTGAAATAATAAATGAGTTAGTAAATGAAATGAGTAAATAGTATCATAGGTTTCACACTTTGTCATTTGATATTTGCATTGGTCAATTTTATTTTATGATAGCACCCGATATACATAATTCAACTGCCGAGGAAAGACGCAATTACGTGCTTTCGCAATGGGAGTGCCAAAACAATTGCGAGGCGTGCGGACGTTGTAAAATCTTGAGAGGCATTGATGCCGAAAACCTGTATGCAGACTATATTGCAGGCAAGCGAAGTTATATAGAAATTACGTTAGAACATAGACAGAAATACTAAAGGCACTTAAAAAATGCTAATGGACGATGGAGTTATGGGAGAAAATGACTATTTTTACTAACAGATATTTGGGGAAATGAGCAGAAATGCCACGGCGAATATTTACCCCGTTCCCAAATGAAACGATTCAAAATCACAATTAAAACTTAAAAATATGGAAACAAAAGAAAAAGTATTAGCAACAATGAAAGCAGCTGGCGAAGCATTAAACGCAGGAAAAATTGCAGAACTTAGCGGACTAGACCGCAAAGAAGTAGATAAAGCAATGAAGCAACTAAAAGAAGAAGGCGCTATCGTCTCTCCAGTACGTTGCAAATGGGCTCCAGCAGAGTAATCTAATTTAGACAATCAAATTTATAGGCTAATTCCTCAGTAAAAGGTATTAGCCTATTTTATTTGACTAGGTCTTAAGAAAAATCGGGCACCGTACCATTACTCCAATGCAAACTTTATCTGCACCCTGCTTTCTATTTTGATTTTCTCAAAACTAATGTCGGCAACTGCACTTTCAGCCACGGCATCTTCCATTACACCGTTTGATTTGCTCATCATAAGTCGAGGGTAGGTGCGCACGTTAGTTAAATCATTTTCAGTAATGTAAATTGCTTTGCCAAGAGGCTGATTGATAGCTTCGGTCAAGAGTTTTGCCTTTCTGTGAGCGTCCTTTATAGCAATCACGCGAGCCTCGTCTTTGTATTCTTCAATTTTTGTACACTTGATTTGCGCAATATTAATTTCAGAAATACCCACCTCTTCAAGCGCTAAAAGTGCGGTGGTCGCCTCTTGGGCAGATGAGGTTTTTAGTCTGTAAGTTTTGCTCAGTTTTATCTCATCTTTTTTTATTTTATAATGGTTGATGTCGCTTGAAAGGTCCACTACAGTAAGGTTCTTTTTGGTGTCGATACCCATGTTTCTTAAACTCTTAATCATCTCTTTTTCAAGTTTTTCCAAAGTAGTTTTCTTAGAATAATCCTTTTCGTTTATCACAATGTTTAGGATGATTTCATCTGGTTCAACAAACATTTCTGCCTTTCCGCTTACATCAATGCAAGGTCTGTTGTGAATATCTTGTGCTTGCACTGTAAAAATACCCACCAGCGCAACAAATGCTGTAAATAAAACTAATTTTCTTTTCATGATAATATTATTTAAAATCCTAAGTCTTTGACTACAGAACATAGTCTTAGGTTTAAATATTTATGGTTGTTTGTAGTATAATAATTTATAGTGAAACTAAATTATATGCTTCGCAAAATGGAATGCGCTCAGCTTGTTGATAGTGGTTCTTCCAAGCAGATTCTTCGTGGCTTATGGTTGATATAGCTTGTGAAGAGTAGTTTCCAAATTTGTTGCAGACAATATCAATTATTTTTATTTCTTCTTCTGTTAATACTTCGTTGTCGATATGTGATTTTGTTTGAAGAATTGTGCCCTCATAATTGCCAATTTGTTGTAAAACTTGTTGAATATCATCAAATTGACTATAAACCTTATTCCATTTTTCTGGCACAGGACCATAATCTATAGCACGATAAGTTAGTCCTGTCATAGCCATTCCTCTCTCACGAAACGATAAAAAATCTACATAAAACAATAATTTATTCATTTTAGTGCACCAAACTTCTTTGCTTCGTTCAAGAATTGCAATCATCACATTTTTAAGTTTGTCAAGTGAAATTACTGCATAGCCATTCTCATAGCTTCATGTGCTACAGAAAATACGATTTGTTTCATATTGTTGCATTTTATAAGAATCATTATTTTCAATGATTGATTTAATGCGTTGTGTCAGTTTTTTGTATTCTTTTTCTTCAAGTTCTTTTTGTGCGCTTTCAATCATGTCCAACATTACTTTGGGATTCATAATAGAACGAATTAATCTGCCATTAGACACACTTGGCACTTCACCTTGCTCATATTTTCTATATTGATTTATGCCTATACCTAAAAGTAACGACATCTTTGCGGCACTTAAGTCATACTTTTTACGAATACTTATAATCTCGTCTGTGTAAGGAATACCATATTTCGCTCTATATTGATTGGTAACTTGTAAATATGAAGCGGTATCAGATTCGTCTGTAGTAAAACTCTCACCTGTATCTTCACATAACCATGCCATATGCATATAATCGAACTTCTCCCCACGAAACTCCCATGTGCGTTTCTCCCATACGCGACTCATTTCTTTACCTGTAAATGGACTTTTCATAACATGTTCCCTTTCTATTTAAATTTATATGACAATGGATGTTCTGCTGTTTTCTTACCTCTGTCGTCTCGGTATAGAATACCAAATATTTTCATCTTAGTATGAAATTGATCTAAAAAAGATTGGACTTGAGATTCTGAAATCATATCTGTTGGTTTTTATTAGTTTTCTGTTTGCAAAGATATAATATTTTCTTTAGAACCCAATAAAAAAACAACAATAAAGTTGTGTAATATATTACATAAATTATAAAATACAACTAAAAAGTGTTTATTTGCGAAGTTGAAATATTTTAGCTTTTTAGAAAAAAACATTAACCTGTACCGTTTTTTTGATACAGGTTAATGTAACTTTGCACTTGGTTGGGCCAATCAAAATATTTTGTGATTTATGTTGCTTATTGTTGATAGAAATTCTTAAATTTGTGTAAATGAAATTATTTTAAGATGGATAAGAATTTCGGTTACGTATATATTCTTACAAATCCTTGTTTTAAAGAGGATATTGTTAAGATAGGAATTACATCTGGTACTGTAGAAAAACGTATGAAAGAACTACAGACTACAGGTGTGCCAGTCGCTTTTGAAAAATATGCTAGTTTCAAAACAACTAAATATGCTGAGGTTGAAAAATTTATGCATCGCTCATTATCCTTAATAGCAGGGAATAGAGTTAGTGCTAATAGAGAATTTTTCTATCTGAAACCCGAAGTCGCTTTAGATTATCTAATGCAAATAGCGGATTTGTTGGGCGAGGGAGAAATAGAATCATGTGTGCCTGCAGCGGAAGTTGCAAAAACTGAAATTGTTAAACGTCAAGCATATAATGATAGAGAAGAATGGCTGATGGATAACGATATGTCGTTACGAAATATTATTAATAGATTTGAAGAAATTGGTTTTGGTTTCCATTTAGGTACTTCTGATTTACGTATTGATATTACACCATTAAATTGTAGGAAATCATTTAATTGTTTGATGTTCTTAGGAAAGAAAGATTATGTTTCATTCCAACCTATTCAATTTTATAAATTAGCAGAAGTATGTAATGTGGATGAACAAAATATTACAATTTTCCTAGATGAACTAAAACCTTATCTAGATACTAAACAAAAAAATGTTCCATACGAAAACCTTCAAGGATACTATAATATATCATACCAAACACTAAAATGTAATTCAGATGCTATTACAAATATCTATTCTAAATTAATTAAGACGATATAGAATTAGTGGAATGAATAAGGTATAGTTTATTAAAGTAAAATGCACGAGGATTAAAGAAATAAAATTACTATATGATAAAGTTACATTTTTGATAAATTAATTTCTAAATACTATGAAAACTTTTAAGCCAAAATCGTGGATGTTGCCACAGCCTGTATTAATAATCGGAACTTATAATGAAGACGGTACGCCAAACGCTATGAATGCAGCGTGGGGTGGGCAATGGGATGCCAAAGAAATTGTAATTTCGATGGGTGCGCATGCCACTACGCAGAATTTGAATCGTTGTGGTGAATTTACGGTGGCTTTTGCTACGGTCGATACTATGATTGCATCGGATTTTGTAGGAATAGTAAGTGCAAAAAATACGCCCGATAAAATGCAAAAAACGGGTTGGACTGCCGTGAAATCGGACAGCGTGAATGCCCCTATTTTTACCGATTTTCCAATGACTTTATCGTGCAGAATAAAAGAAAAAATAGATGAAAGTGCCGAAGGATATTACATTGTAGCAGAGATAATTGATATTGCCGCCGACGAAAAGTACCTATGTGCCGACGGCAATCCCGATGTAGAAAAAATGCAACTTATTACTTACAATCCTATCCAGCACACTTACATCGCCCTAGGTAAAACCGTAGGCAATGCCTTTAGCGATGGCAAGAAATTAAAATAAAATTCGTCGTTTGGAATGGTTAAACAAAAAGTAAAGTTATGACAGAACTAGATAAAATGACAGCAAATGTGCTGTACAATTGTGATGCGCCGGAGTATCAAGCAAGTTGGCGCCATGCGGCGTTGGCATCGGCTAAATTTAATCAAACATCGCCTTTGGAGGATAGAGAGACTGCAGTGAAGGCCATGAAGGAGTTGATGCCCAATGCCAGCGAACAGGCGTTGGTGATACCGCCTTTTTATTGCGACCACGGTTGGCCAATCCATTTGGCGGAGCGTGTGTTTATTAATAGAAACTGCGAGTTTTTAGATAGCGGTGGCATATACATTGGTAAGCATACCATGTTGGGCCCAGGATGTAAACTGCTTACGCCCAATCATCCGATTGATTATATGCAGCGACGTGAACCTGTAGAAACGGGTTATGCCATTCATATTGGCGAAGATTGCTGGCTGGGCGGCAACGTTACGGTTTGCCCAGGCGTTACCATTGGCAATAGGGTGATAGTTGCAGCCGGCAGTGTGGTAACCAAAGATGTTCCAGACGATGTAATGGTAGCAGGCAATCCTGCCGTAATTAAAAAAAGTTTGAAATAGAGGTGGTTGATCCAATTTGGGAAAGGTTGGTGAAATAGTAAGAACTTATGAAAACAATTTTATTTATAAAAGCCCTTGTTAAAATGCTGGCGGGGTTTGCGATGCTGGCTGTGATGTTGTTTGTGCCTGCGGGAACGTGGCAGTTTTATCAGGCTTGGGTAATGCTGGGGGTGCTTTTTGTGCCTATGGCAATAATGGGAGCGGTGATGCTTGTAAAGAATCCTGAACTGCTTAGCAAACGCCTTAATGCCAAAGAAAAGGAGCAAGAGCAGAAGTGGGTAGTGGCGTTGTCTGGCATCCTTTTTGTGGCCAATTTTGTGGTGGCAGGGCTTAATTTTAGATACGGTTGGTGTGTGCTACCTTGGTGGGTAGTGGGTGCGGCAAGTGGAGTATTTCTGTTTGCGTATGCCTTGTATGCTGAGGTGCTAAGAGAAAATGCTTATCTGTCGCGCACTATAGAGGTGCAAGAAAATCAGCAAGTTATTAGCACGGGTCTGTATGGCATCGTTCGTCATCCTATGTATGCAGCAACTCTTTTGTTGTTTTCTGTGATGCCACTTGTGTTAGCTTCGCCATGGTCGTTTCTGATTATGCTGCTGTATATTCCGATCATTCATATTAGAATAAAAAACGAAGAAAAGGTCTTGACCGAAGGGCTAAAAGGATATAAAGAATACAAGCAAAAGGTAAAATACAAGGTAATTCCTTTTGTGTGGTAGTACAGGCTCTATATAATGTACAGGAGTATTTTACAATAGGGCAGTTACCAAAGCATCCAGCGCTTCTGCATCGGTTTGTTTGTAGGTTGAGCGTATGGTAACAAGGGGTTCTACTATCTCAATTTCTTTCATTTGTTCCAACATGCCTTTCATGATGCGTCCGGCCGATGGTGCCCACGAACCGTTTTCTATAATGCCGACCTTGCGGTTTTGGTAACTTTTTAGCTGTAAGTGGTGCAAAAAGTCGTGCATAGGAGGGAATACATCGGCATCGTACGACGAAGCGGCAACTACCATTCTGTCGTATTTAAAGGCATCTTCGATGGCTTCGGCCATATCGTCGCGCGATAGGTCGGATAAACTAACTCTTACTCCTTTTTCGCGCAGTTTATCGGCCAATATATGGGCCACTTGTGCGGTATTGCCATGAATAGATGCGTAGGCAATAAATACACCCTTGCATTCTGCTTGATAGCTACTCCAGGTATTGTACAGCGATAGGCAATGTCCTAAAATATCTTCCAATACGGGGCCGTGTAACGGGCAAATGGTTTTAATGTCTAGGTTGGCTACTTTTTTAAGCAAGGCTTGTACTTGTGCACCGTATTTGCCGCAGATATTAAAATAGTATCGACGCGCTTCGCAATCCCATTCATCGTCGTGCATTAAGGCGCCAAATTTGCCAAAGGCATCGGCCGAAAAGAATATTTTTTCGCTTTGCTCGTAGGTGGTAAACACTTCGGGCCAATGCACCATGGGCGCCATCATAAATTGCAAGGTATGCTGTCCAAGGCAAAGGGTGTCGCCTTCTTTAATAACAAGGGTGCGGTGGGTAAAATCGTGCTCTGGAAAGAACTGCGCTAGCATCTGTACCGCTCTAGCAGAGGTTACAATTTGCATGTTAGGGTATTTTTCTGCCAAAAGCGCAATACAACCTGCGTGGTCGGGTTCCATGTGTTGTACCACCAGGTAATAAGGTGTTCTATCGGCTAATGCCTCTGTTAGGTTCTCTAGCCATTCGTCTTGCATGCGCTTATCGACGCAGTCCATAATGGTGTTTTTCTCGTCCTTTATCAAGTACGAATTGTACGATATTCCATCGGGAATGATGTATTGGCTTTCAAATAAATCGAGCGTGGTGTCATCTACGCCTATGTATTGGATGTTTTTTGTGATGTTCATGGTGCAAGATTTCTTTGTTAGTATCACAAAAATAGTAAATAGTTTTTTGCGATGCCTTAATATTTCGTTAAATTTGCCAATATGAAAGGAAAACCATTGGTTAGCGCGCTAATTAAAATGATGGTAGGCTTTGGTGTTGGGTTCGCCCATCTCGTTTGCCTTCAAGGTGCTGCCGTTTGTGTGGTAAGCACGTAGGCTGTTGATGATAATTTATATATTAGCGTAAATTTAATAGCTGCTTATAGGCACGATGATACTTTTTTAGGCGAGCAAAATCATTGTCTGATAAGTCTGGTAGTCTACAAATATCCATATTGTCGGTAAGGTCATTGATCTTTACTGCAATTGCCAAAGGATTTGCTTTTACGCGAGCAATAAAATCATCGTAAGGTTCGTCTTCCGATAGTTTGGTAACACATTGTAAGGCTGCAATAATTTCTTTAGAAAAACCTTCCGCTTCAAGTTTCTCAAAGGTCCAGTCGGTATCTTCAATAACATCGTGCAATACGCCAACTATCTTCTCGTTTTCAGTTTTTCCTGCATTCATAACACGTAGGGGATGATTAATGTAATCTTCTCCTGCTTTATCTACTTGGCCTTTGTGTGCTAAAGTGGCTATTTCTATAGCTCTTTTTAATGTACTCATACAATTTAGGTTTTTGTTTATAAAATGTGTTTGTTGTCTCATTATGTCACTACAAATTTAGCAAAACAACTAGGAAACTACTAATATCCTACGTTTTTTCTATCTAAAATGCTATATTTGCTTGCATAAATACTTTGAATATGAAACAAATTTCTCTTACGAATAATTTTTCGGTATCGCCCATTATTCATGGACAGATGCGTATTAACGATTGGCGTTTATCGAGCGATGAACTACTAGCGCAAATGAAACAACTCTGTGAGTGGGGTATCGATACTTTTGATAATGCCGATATTTATGGCAATCATACTTGCGAGGGTCTGGTTGGCGATGCGTTGGCGTTAGATCCATCGTTTAGAAACTCGATAAAAATCATTACGAAATGCGGCATTTGTATTCAGAGCAATAAATTTCCCGACAGACAAATTCAATTCTACGATTATAGTTACGATTACATTGTTGGTCAGGTAGAGAAATCGTTGCAAAATTTAAGAACCGATCGCATCGATTTGCTGTTGCTACACCGACCATCGTATTTGCTCAATCCTACCGAGGTAGCTCGAGCTTTTGACCATTTGCACCAAAGCGGAAAGGTGCTGCATTTTGGTGTGTCTAACTTTTACTCGCACGATTTTTCGATGCTTCAGTCTTACTGCAACGTGCCCTTAATTACCAATCAGATAGAGGTATCGCCTTACTGCTTAGAGCATTTAGAAAATGGTAATTTGAGCTATTTGTTAGAAAAACGCATTCGCCCAATGGCTTATTCGCCTCTTGCTTGGGGAAAGTTGGTGCATCCCGATTGCGAAAAATCGCATCGATTGGTAGCGGAACTAGACCGCATTGCCCACGAACTGGATGTAGACGGCATTGATAAAGTAATTTTTGCTTGGATAGCCATGCATCCTGCCGGCATTGTACCCATTAACGGAAGTGGAAATTTAGAACGCATTCGTCGTAGCATCGAGGCCCTTGATATTAAGATGTCTGTTGAGCAATGGCAACGCATCCTGGTTGCCTCTCGCGGTGTCAGATTGCCGTAGCCTTGTTCTTAGATATGGATTACAACGATATATTTAACCCCTTCCTTCCATGAAATCATACACGCTTTTTCAACAGTACAGTTGGTTGGTTAATATTATTCGTCGATATAGAAAAATATCGCTCGACGAGATTAACAAACATTGGGTCAATGCCAGTATAAGCAATGGGATTTCTGGACACCATTGGTATCGCGTGGTCCTGCCATAAAAATACTGCAACCCCAATGGTTGGCCGACGAGATTAAGCGCTTACACCTAGAGGCGGTAAAGCATTACGAGTAATTTTATCTTTCACTCGCTGTAAAAAATAATGAAGCGAGCTTCTTATTTCTCGCTCGTTTATTCGTATCTTTGTGCTCATGGAGTCTAGAAACGTTACGATACGTCCTGCAACGGTGGCAGATGCTGCGCTAATAGCCAAGGCGGTTGCCATGGGCATTGGCGATGTAGAGACGCTTGAAAACTATTGTGGTGCAGATTATGAATCGGTTTTAACCGATATTGCCGCTACCACCGGAACGCAATACAGCTGGCAAAATGCCCTAGTAGCTGAGGTGGATGGCCAAGGAGCAGGTGCTATAGTAGGTTACGATGGGGCTAAATTGTACGACTTGCGCAAAGGTACTTTACAAGTAGTAATGGATAGGGTAGGTAAGATACCCGCCATTGCAGACGAAACCCAACCGGGTGAGTATTACATCGATACCTTGGCGGTGTTGCCCGAGTTTAGAGGCATGGGCATTGGCAAGGCATTGATTGATGCTTTTTGTAGCAACGTTTTTCGGCAAGGATACACTTGTGTGGGTTTGATTGTTGACGATCAGAACCTAAGTGCGCAGGCTTTGTATGTTTCACTCGGTTTTGAACAAGTCGGTTTGACTCCTTTCTTTGATCATTTGATGTTTCATTTACAACTAAATCGTGTATGAGAGTTAAAACTTTACTAGTTATGGCAGCGTATTTGTTTGGATTGTCTGTGTTTGCTGCCGAAGATCAACACCATCAAACCAATCCTAAGGCTAGAGGCATAGAGACAGAAAAACCTACCAATATGGGTAGTGAGGTAGATGTGTACGTAGAGTACGATGTAGTAAAGAATGTAATCCTATTTTTAGGCGAAGAATTTTATTTGAGCAATTTTTTAACGCCAAATGCTCCGTTGTTTGATGCCTCTTATACCTCAGTTGGTGTAAATTATAAACCACACCCTAGGGTGTCGTTACTAGGTGCGTACGAGTTTCAGTACCTTGCTGGCGACGAAATGCGTCATCGTCTAAAATTGATGGTTACCCCAAATGTTAAGTTTGGCGATTTTACCTTATCGTTGCGCGAACGCTTCCAAATGACGTATAGCATGGCAGACCAATCGTACGATTGGTTATTACGTAGCCGTTTGCGTTTAGATTATATGATCCCATCTACTCCTTTGGGTACCTATATTTATGCCGAGATGTATAACCCATTAGAAGCTCATCCTGCTTGCTGGTACGATATGTTTGGCTATGGTGCCGGTTTAGATTGGGTTATTGATGATAACAATATTTTAGGTTTATTTTACGAGTTTTCGCACTCTGTCGATTCGTACTATCACCTAATTGGTGTGGCATATGTATTAGGATGGTGGAAATAAGCTTTGCGTGCTTAAAACTACAAATAAAAATAGGCTGACTTAATTGGTCAGCCTATTTTTATGTTAATTGATTACTATCGTTTTAGGGTAAAGTGACCGCTTATCCAGTCGCGTAATTCATTTAACTTAATCAAATACCAATAATCATCCATCGGCATGGGGTGACCATTGTAATAGCCATCCCATCCTTCGTCTTGTCCTTTGTATCGAACAAGAAGTTTGTGGAATCTGTCGTAAATCTCAATGTCGGCCATGGGATAATATTCAATGTTTTCAATTTCCCATCTGTCGTTCAAACCATCTCCGTTGGGAGTGAAGAATATAGCTGGTTTAACAAGAGGTGGTTCCGATTCTACAGTAATTTGGACCGTACTTAAAGGAGATAAACAACCGTCTTTTTCTGCTTGTAATTGCAACTGATAGGTGCCGGGTTCGTTGGCAGTAAAGGTAAACGTATTGCCCGTGTCTTGTGTACTGCCATCTAGGTACCAGGTATAGGTAACTTGTGGCTGATTAGGCGCATGAAACTCCTTAACCGTACCAAGAGATAGGGTTACAGAAGGTGTAGTTTGGGCGTACAATGCGCCTACAAACATGCACCAGCAACTTAGTAATATGTACCTAAGTTGTTTCATGCACTGCCTGTGTCTAGCCTATTACCAGCTAATAGAAGGTGCAGCAACGGCAGGTTTAACGGTTACAGTATAGGTGGCAGGTTTGCCTTCACAATCGCCAGCGTAGGGAGTAATGGTATATACCACGTCGGCGCTGGTAGCATTGCTGTTTACAAAATAGTCGTTTTGTAGTGCACTAGCATCGGTAAACTCGGTACCTGCAGCATCTATGGCAACGCCAAAGCGGGTTACACCAGTAGGAACGTCTACTTTGATAATCCATTTGTTGATGGTTACGTTGGTGCCAGCTGTGCTAACAAAGGTGGTAGGTAGGCTATAGGTAACTTTGTCTTCTTGCTCGGTGGTTACAAACGAACACAAGGTTTCGGTTTCGTTGGGCATTTCGGGCATAGGGGCAACGGTTACGGCTACAACGCTCCAAGGGCCTTTACAGCCATCTTTGGTGGCTTGCGATTTTAAATCAAAGTTACCTTCGGTTAACCAATCTACCGTAAAGGTGTTGGTGGTTGATTCGGTGTAATCGTAATTGGTTCCCATAATACCGCTTTCTACTTTCCAAGCATAACTGTCTGCAAAGTCGGGGTTAATGGTGTAGGTGGTAGATTTCGACTGACACACCGTTTGGGTGGCTTGTGGGGCGTTGGCTTGTTCGGCCGCGGGGGCTGTTTGTGCTACTGCATGTACACTCATAGCAGCCAATAAAATGGCTACTAAACTGATTTTTTTTGCTACATTCTTCATAATTCTTTGTATTTAATAGTTACTAATTATTCTGGAAACGTAATGTTGGGTGCCACTGGGTTAGGTACGGCGGTAAAGGTGCCCGACTGGGTAGCTGGGGCACATACTGCATCTTGTCCGGTGGTACTGATGGT
>JAEIGA010012262.1_pt1 | contig 13003 bp, 10 predicted proteins | sample 9270691 | NCBI WGS metagenome assembly JAEIGA01 (sample SAMN17057246, study PRJNA624740) | gut metagenome | biome: biome; isolation source: fecal sample | host: Bos grunniens | place: China: Xizang | collected 2019 | reverse complement strand
TGTACTACAAGGGTAACAAGGTATACTACGAGATCGAGATTCCCGAAGGTGCCCTGGCGCATCTTCGCCTTCCCTCGGGACACATCGCCACCCTCACCTCCGGCAGCTATCACTTTGCCGAATAAATGCAACGGAGGATGTTCTCCATGAGCATCCTCCGCTTTGAAAAAATGAAACGCAAAAAGGGCTGTTTCACAACCGTAAAACAGCCCTTCCATCAAGGAATATGGAAATGATGCGGCAAGGTTTCCTCCACCCAAAGGGCAGCGCAGAGAGTATCAAACGGCCCGAAGGCTACATACCAACTGCGAAAAGGAAACTTGCATAAAGGAAGCAAGCCTTTCGGCTTGCTTAGTGGTGACCCCTACGGGAATCGAACCCATATCTTCGCCGTGAGAGGGCGACGTCTTAGCCGTTTGACTAAGGGGCCATATCCATATGACTTGGATATTATAACACAGTTCTCAACATTTTGCAAGAGGTTTTTGAAAAAAAGTTTTCAAAAATCGAAAATTTGTGATTTATACCAAAAAGCGAGGTAGTACGATTGAAAAAACTGATCATCAGTGCCTGTTTGTTAGGCGAAAATTGCAGATACGACGGAAAAAGCAAACCCTGTCCCGCGGCCATGGCCCTGGGAGAGCGCTATCAGCTCCTGCCGGTGTGCCCCGAACAGATGGGAGGACTTGACACTCCCCGTCCCCCCGCCGAGATCCAGGGAGAGCGGGTAATCAACCGTGAGGGGCGGGACGTGACCGCCCAATACCGTGCCGGCGCCGAGGCCACCCTGCGTTTGGCCAGGACCGAGGGATGCACCCTGGCCCTTTTGAAGGAGAAAAGTCCCTCCTGCGGCAATGGTCGGGTCTATGACGGAAGCTTTACGGGCACCCTGACCGCCGGGGACGGCATTTGCGCCGCCCTCCTCAAGGCCCACGGCATCCGCGTGCTGGGCGAGAGCGAGATTGGAGCGCTGGAGGATTTGGAAGAATAAAAATCAAAACCATCGGTGTTTTGTTCCCCAAGAAAGAGAAACAGACTGCCAAAAGCAGTCTGTTTCTCTTTTAAAACCCCACCGAGCCGTGTAATTGGGAAGTTAGAACCCTGTTTATTCAGGGCGGTGTCCTCGTTGCGGCTTTACTGCTCCCAGCGTCCGTATCCGGCCGAGACAAGTCAATCGATGCTCGAATACGGGAGGTCTGCAAACCACCGTGAAGTCAGACTCCTTTGATCTATTGTGGGTCTATATCACCAATTATCACGCACTAAGCAGGATGTGCGCGGGGCAATTCCATTGCCCCCAAAGTTCATTTTTACTGACCGTCGTAGTCGATCTCCTCGGAAAACATGTCGTCAAACTGGTCGGCAACGTCATCAAACTCGTCGTCATCGTCCACGGTCACCAGGGTGCTGTCGCCGTTTTCGTCGGTCTCCACCCGCAGGATCACGTACTCGCAGAAGCCGTCCTCGGCCTTTGCATCGTCGGCCGCGTCGGCGGGGATCATGGCATAGTAGGTGTTGTTCTTGTATTCGGTTACCCCGATCAATTCAAAGGTCAGCTCCTTGCCATCCTCGTCCTCCAGGGTGAAAAATTCTCTTTCATTGTTCTGTTCTTGCATATGTTTGATTCCTTTTTCTACATAGATTTCTTGTCTTTTATTGTACATGACAAGAAGCATTTTGTCAAGAGCTTTTTGCTTTTTTCAGCAAAAAATCAAGGGGCAAAATCCAAAACCTCGGAAAGGATCGCGTTGCTTACTCCAAAGCCCTTGGGGGTAAAGGCTACCTGCTCCCGGGACCCGAGAACAAAGCCACCCGCCGCGTAGCGGGAAAAGGGCAACGCTACCTCCTCCACGAAGGAGCCTCCAAAGCGGGCCTCGTACTCGGCGGCCGTGACCCCTTGGCAAAGACGCATCCGAAGCATAATATACTCGGCCTTGCGCTGGCGCAGGGTGGGGGTTTCCCGCTCCTCAACGATCTCTTCCCCCACAATATATGCGGCCAGATTCCGAGAGTTGCCAAATCGCTGCCCTTGAAAATCCGAATGTGCCGCCGGGCCAAAGCCCAGATAGGGATCACAGTTCCAGTATTTGAGGTTGTGGCGGGATTCATACCCCGGTTTTGCAAAATTGCTGATCTCGTATTGGGAAAAACCGCTGGAACGAAGATAAAAGATGCCGTCGGTGTACATTCGATCCACCGCATCCTCCTCGGGAAGGTTCAAACCCTCCCGCTTGCGGTAGAAGGGGGTTCCCTCCTCCACGATCAGGCTATACGCCGAAAGATGCTGTGGGGAAAGCTCCACCACCTGCTCCAGGGTAGCAAGATAGCTCTCGGGGGTCTGCAGCGGGATGCCGAACATCACGTCCATGCTCAGGTTGGAAAACCCCGCCGCCCGGGCCTGTTCTACGGTTTGACAGGCATCGGCAAAGGTATGGATGCGCCCCAGGGCACGAAGCTCCTCGGCATGGGCGCTCTGCACCCCAAGGCTCAAGCGGTTAAAGCCAGCGCCCCTCATTCTGCGGAAAAGATCCACCGAGGTTCCGCCGGGATTGCACTCCGCGGTGATCTCGGCGTCGGGCGACAGACGGTAGCACGAGGCCACCGTTTCCATCAGGCTCTCCAGCCCCTCGATGGGAAGCACGGTGGGGGTTCCGCCGCCAAAGTAGACGGTGTCCACCAAATAGTCCCCGCAGGCCTCGCTCCTCTGCTCCAGATCCCGCCGAAGGGCGTTCAGGTAGTCCCGAACGATCTGGGGCTTGGGACGGGGAATGGAGCAAAAATCACAGTACAGACACTTGCTTTTGCAAAAAGGGATATGCAAATAGAGTCCCAGCCGTTGCATGTGCATTTATTCCTCCTTCCCCATCGATCTTGTCCGCGCCTTACGCGCGTTCCTTTTGGCAGACCATATAGATGATCTGATATTTTTCCTTCAAGCGCTCCAGCATCCTCCGTGCCGCCTCCAGACGGGCATCGTCCAGATTAACGAAGGGATCATCCAAAAGCAGGAAGGGAGCCTCGCCCTCGGCGTACATGGCGTCGGTGAGGGCCAAGCGGACGCAGAATTGCACCGCATCTCGCCAGCCCCGGCTGAAGCTTTCCATGGTGCGGGTCTGCCCGCCCCCCTGCAGACGCACTTCAAAGGTATCGTCCAGCATGGAGTCGGGGGCCGCTTCGCCAACCAGCATTTCCAAGTAGGCGTCAAAGCTTGCCTGCATGTCCCCCAAATATCGGGTGGAGAGCGCCAGCTTGGATTCCTCCAGAAGCACCAGAGTCTTGCTGATGGTGGCGTAGTTGGCCTTTGCCACCGCAATCTGCTCCTTCTTTTGCTCCAGCTCGGCGCGCAGATCGGGAATCCGATCGGTATCGGCGGCCAGGCGATCCAGATTGGCCTTGACCACCGTTTTCTTTCGTTGCAGCTCGTTCAGCTCCTTTTGTGCCGCGGCCTCCCGCGCCACCAGAGCATCGTAGCCGTCCGGCTCCTCGGGCATCTCCTCCTCCAGGCGCTTTTCGGCAATGAAGATCTTCAGCTCGTTCTCCTTGCGGGTCATGTCCTTGCACAGGCGGGAATATTCCTCCCGCTTTTCGGTGATCAGCGCCAGGCATTCGGCAGGCTCCAGGGTGCCCTTGGGGTCGTAGCGACGCAGAAAGGGATGGAGCTGACGCTTGAGATCCTCCAGCACGGCTTCGGCCGCCGCGTGATCGTATTGGCGCTTGCGCACCTCGGAATCCAGGCGCACCAGGGTCTCCCGATCCCTGCGAAGCAGATCGATCTCGGATCGGTAGTCGGCCTTGACCGGTACCTGGGGGAAGAAGCGGGAAAGGTAGGTACGGATCGAGCCCACCAGCACGCCGCGGCGGCGCTCCAGGGTCACCAATTCCTCGCCCATGGCGGCGTGCCGACGGGTCTGCTCTCTTTGTTGCTTGGACAGAAGGGTCAGCTCGGCCAGCTCGGCAGAGGGATCCTCGCCGGGCATGCCGTACTCCCGGAGCAGAGCCCGCACCGAGCCTCGGGCGCGCTCCTCCTCGGCCACCCAGGCAGTCAGATTCTCATCCTCCTCCCGCCACGCGGCCTTGCGCAGGCGGTCACCCCGCAGGAACAGAAGCAGCAGGATCACGGCTACGATGGCAAAGCCACCGCCCAAGAGGGGGAACAGCAACCCAAAGGAGGCTCCCGCGGGAAGCCAATACAGAGCGATGCAGACCACGGCCAGGACGGCGCAGAGGATGCCGAGCAGACGTCCGGGAAGTCCCTGTCTGGGCGACGCCTTGCGCTTTTCCTCCACGGCCTCTACGGCGCTTCGCAGACGCTCGGCTTGATTCAGAGCGTTGGCGGCCGCCTGCAACCGTGCCTCCGAAGGAATCCCCTTGGCAAAGCGGGGATCGTCGGTTTCTTCATTTTTGATTTTTTGGAGCGCCTCCGTGCGGGCGCCCACCCGCCGAAGCTCCTCGTTCTCCTGCTCCAAGCGCCCCAGATTCTCCTCGGCGGGCACTCCCGCGGGATAGGCACGCTTGAGGCGGGCAAAGGTTTCGGGCTCGCTCACGCCCTGAGGCATGGCCTCCAGGCGAATCTGGGATTCCTTGATCCGCTCGTGCAGATCCAGGTGATGATCCAGCTCCTGAGTGGAGGGAGGAAAGCCCTGGAAGAAATCCCGCAGAGCCTTTTTGGCGGCCGACATACGGTTGAGCTCGTTGAGCATGCTGTTTTTGCGCTCTACCAGGGCTGCGCGCTCCCTGGAGAGGGCGGCCTTTTGCATCTCGGCACGCACCTGCTCCAGGGTGCTTCCCGTTGCTCCAAATTGTACCCGTAGCTGCTCCAGCTCCTGCTCCTGCACCTCCCGCGCTTCTTCCTTGCGCAGGCAGGCCTCCAGGTCGCGTTGCTTTTCCAAGAGCTCCTGCTCCATTTGGGCAATGGCGCCCCGATTGCCCGTGGTCACGTAAAATCTCCGACGCTTATCCAGGTATTCCCGAGCCTCGTCGAAGCTTCCGATGTCGTCCACGTCATCCAACAGATTTCCCAGCCGCGCCGAGATCTCGGCGTTGCCGCTTTTCAGATCGAACAGCCCCTGGGAAAGATAAGTGCTCCGCTCAAAGCCATTGGCGTCCACGCCAAAGAGCTCACAGCCCAGGGCCGCCGAGAAAGCATCCGAAGGACGATTGGTGGCAAGGTCATAGAGGGCAAAGGTATCCCCGCTCTCCTTGGCACCGAAGAAGCGTTCGGCGCGAAAGCTTCCCTTGGCGCAGGAGAAGGAGATGCTTCCCCCGTAGGCGCCTCCCTGCCAGGGAGCATACTTCTTGCGCTCGTTCTCGTCCAGAGAACGCTTGGTGGTGGCAGGAAGGCCAAAGAGCATGGCCTTGATAAAGACCGCCAGGGTGCTCTTTCCCCAGCCGTTCTCCCGATACAGCACCTCCATGGAGGGATCCAGGGTCAGATCGTACCCGTGGAAGGTGCCAAAGTTTTCAATATGTAAGCTCAGTAATTTCAAAATCCGATCTCCTCTCCCGACAGCGCGCGGAACCCGCAGGTCAGCACGCGCTCCTTTTCGGCCTCGCTCAGGGAGGAGGCCATGACGCGGCGCACGAACTCTCCCTTGAGTGAAATGGTGTGGGCGTATTCCTCCGGACGGATCCGCAGGCGACTCTCGTTATAGATCTTGGCAAAGTAGAAGCGCTCGGAAAGGAGCCCGGTCAGATGGGGCAGATCCACCGCTGTGCTCTCCCCGCTCTCGCCCTCCAGGACCACCTTGACCAGATCCCCGCCCGGGATCCCCTCGGTGGCCTTATGCACCCGCTCCTCCAGCTCCAGCTGAGAGGTCACTCCCGTGAGATCGCAGGACACGGTGTGCAACTCCCGCTTGGCAATGGGGACAAAGCGATGGGTGAGCTTGCCTCGGGCATCCACCTCCAGGAGGACGTAGCCCTTCTTGCCGCACTCGTCAAAGCCGCGCCCCTCGGGACAGCCGGCATAGCAGGCAAGGCAACGGGCATCGATTTGGGCGGTGCGATACTCGTGAAGATGCCCCAGCGCCATGTAGTCGATGTTCTTATCCTTGTAATTGGCAAAGCGGATCACGTCGGCCGTGTCGGCCCCCCGTCCCGCCCGCTCCTGCCCGTGGAGAAGCACCAGATTGATGCGGTCGGGCTCCAGGACCAGAGTGTCGGCGTCTGGAGCCTCGCTTCCCGTAATGGTGACCTCCCCAAAGTGATAGGAGGTCCAGCCGTTTCCAAAGAGATACAGATTGGCAGGCTTGTCCTCCAGCTGGGCAAAGCGACTGCCGCGATCGTGATTGCCCGAGAGATAGAAAAAGCAAAGGTTGGGATGGCTCTCGATGAGATCCAACACGTATTTCTCGGTGCGCGCCGTGCTGTGGGTGCTATCAAAGAGATCCCCCGCGATGAGAATGGCCGAAACCTCGCTCTCGGCGGCCAGGCGAACCATCCTTGCAAAGGTGGCCAGGATCTCTCCCCGCCGCTCTCTTGCCTTCTCGGGCGAGAGATTGGCTTCCATGGGCGAATCCAGGTGCAGATCGGCACAGTGAATCAATTTCATAGGCGAAAATCCTTTCTTTCTCGGATTTTGTACTCTTGTGTACAGTATATCATATTTTCAAAAAAAAGACAAGGTCTGCACCGGTAAAATTCCTCTTATTTTTCAGCAAAAACACGCGTGGAAAGCGGCCTCTCCACGGTGCCGCAACTCTATTGTTATTCATATACAAAATCCTTTAGAAAAGTTTGTAAAGAATGTTCATTGACAACAAATTGCGATTATGCTATAATAATATCAGGTCATATGACCGCGAGTAAAAATGGAAGGAGGATTTTCTTATGAGGAGCGAATTCAACGAAGGGTTGTAAACCACTCAACAACCGGTATATTGACACCCCACAAAAAAAGGAATACAATGGATGCAAACAAAAGTAAAGAAAGGATTTTCTTATGGAAACCAAGAAAGACGCGTTTTACAAAGGATTGTTCACCTGCTTGAAATGGCTGGGGCTTTGGCTCCTGGCCCACGTGATCGGACAGCTCCTGTTTGGCATGATCTTAGGCCCTGCCGCCTCCCAGCGGGAATACTTTGAGCCCGAGACCCTTCACATCACCTATGTTTCCACCTTGATCTTTGACGCGGCCTACCTCGTTGTGTTCGTGCTGATCCAAAATCGGATTCTTTCCATGCCGCCCTCGGTACGCAACGAGATCCGCCAAGCGGCAAAGGAGCCCGGCTTTTCCCCTCTGCGCACCTGGCGGAAGCTCTACCTGCGGGATACGCTGTACGCCGTGATCCTGTTCTCGGTGCTGCAGCTTCCCTTCCTGTTCTTCTTCTCTAAATTCGGTCTTTCCTTCTCGGAAGCCATCTTTATGGATAAGTTCTACCTCATGGACGCCGGCTTTTACCTGGTTACCCAATCGGCCGTGCTGGGCTGGCTCCTCAGCTCCTTCTATTTTGCCCTGGTCCTCTTCCTCTTTCACCTGCTCTCGGTTCGTCGCGTTGCCGCCGATTAAGGGAGGCTTCAACCAAAGATTGCGAAACTCTCAACCAAAAGTATATTGACAAACCGCAAAAAAAGGTATATAATGGGTGCATATTGAAACAAAGGAGAATTCGTTCATGCAAAACGAAAAGAACTACAAGAATTTTGTGAACTACTTTAAAAAATGGGAAGGCGCGGGAACGCTGGGTATGATCTTTATGGCCGTGGGCTTCCTCTTCCTCTGGGTGGGACGCAGCTATCTGACCTACGTCATCTCCATCATTTCCATTCCCGTGGGCATTGCCATCTTCCTGTACGGAAGCATTGGCCGCGCCACCGAGGCTGACATGAAGAACTTGATCGAGCGCAGCGGCGAAAAGCTCCACTTTAAGGAGCTGGAGGAAGATCCTCATCTGCGCAAGCGCACCCCCAAAGAGTTCGAACCCCAGCGCTACGGCGGCTTCTCCTTCCACGAGGGCGTGCTTCTGAAGCGCATGAAGAACGGCAGCCCCTGCTCCTCCGAGTATGACACGGTCAAGGTGGTGGAGCTCAACGACGGTTACTACATCAAGTCCCTGCATTTCTCCTTTGTTAGCGACGAGCAGACGATCACCACCTATGACGTTCCCTTTGCCTCCATTGAGGCCATCTCCGTGGAGCGTGCACAAAAGACCCTGACCTACAATAAAAAGCAGTTCCTAACCAAATCCTGCTACCTGGTATTCACCTACGATGGTGGAAAGCGAGTACTGCTCCCCACCAACGACGATATCTATGTGGATGAATCGGCCGATTCCCTGTGCAGAAAGCTGGGAATTTGACAAAAAAGAAATTTTTTTAAATTTTTTTCAAAAACCTCTTGCAATTTCCATTCGGTTGTGATACAATATAGCGGTATATGAATGAAAGTTGTGCGCACCCTCTCAGGCGCCGCTTTTTAAGTATCATTGCTTAAAATTTAAGGGAGGTGAACAAAGATGGCAAACATCAAATCCGCAAAGAAGAGAATCAGAACCATTGAGGCAAAGACCCTGCAGAACAAGATGCACCGCACGTCTCTCAAGACCGAGATGAAGAAGTTCGACGCAGCAATCGCTTCCGGTGATGTGGAGGCAGCTCAGGCAGCTTACAAGGCAGCTGTAAAGAAGGTTGACCAGGCTGCAGCTTACGGCATCATTCATAAGAACGCCGCCGCTCACAAGAAGAGCCAGTTTACGAAGAAGATCAACGAACTGGGCAAGTAATGTTCCCATTCGCCGCGGCCCAACCCACCGCATGCGATAGAAATGACGCAAGGATCCCTTGGATCTTTGCGTTTTTTCTTTTTTTACATTGACACCAAAAAAAATTGATGCTATAATGATAGCAATTCGATCCTTTTGAAAGGAGAATCTTATGATCTATCATTCCATTGAGGAGCTGGTGGGCAACACCCCCTTGCTGCTTCCCCACCGCTACCTGAAGCAATACGCCCCCGAAGCAACCATCTACTGCAAGCTGGAATCCTTCAATCCGGCGGGCAGCGCCAAGGATCGGGTGGCCCTTTCCATGATTTTGGACGCCGAGGAGCGGGGTCTGCTCACCCCCGGAGCCACCATCATTGAACCCACCAGCGGAAACACGGGCATTGGTCTGGCCGCCATTGCCGCGGCGCGAGGCTATCGGGTGATCCTGACCATGCCCGACACCATGAGCCTGGAGCGCCGCAGTCTGCTTTCTGCCTACGGTGCCGAGATCCTGCTGACCCCGGGAAGCGAGGGCATGCGGGGCTCCATTGCCAAGGCCGAGGAGCTGGCCGCCACCATTCCCGGAAGCTTCCTCCCCTCCCAGTTCGATAATCCCGCCAATCCCGCCGCCCATCGGGCCACCACCGGTCCCGAGATCTGGCGGGACACCCAAGGCAAGGTCGATCTCTTTGTGGCCGGTGTGGGCACGGGGGGAACGCTGAGCGGTGTGGGAGCCTACTTAAAGGAACAAAATCCCGCTTGCCGCATCGTGGCCATCGAGCCTGCCGCCTCTCCCCTGCTCTCCCGAGGAGTTGCCGGCCCTCACGGCCTGCAGGGCATTGGCGCCAATTTCGTACCTGACAATCTGGACCGCTCCCTGTGTGACGAGATCCTGACCGTGACCGAGGAAGAAGCCTACGCCGCCGCGCAAGCGCTGGCCGCCACCGAAGGCATCCTTTGTGGCATCACCTCTGGTGCCGCCCTCCACGGTGCCACCCTGCTGGCAAAGCGCCCCGAAAACGCGGGCAAGTGCATCGTTGCTCTGCTTCCCGACACGGGGGAACGCTATCTCTCCACACCGCTATTCCAAAAATAAGCCTTCTAAAAAACCCCCGCATCTGCGACAGCCGTCGCGGATGCGGGGGTTCTTTCATTCGTATGCTTTTTAATAGAGGATCTCGTAGTCGCCGCTCTTGGCTGTAACGGGGATCCAACGGGTTCCAACGAAAATGCCGTTGGTGTAAATGCCCTTTTCCTCGCCCTCCTTGGCACGGCGGAAGGAAAGCGCGTATTCTTTTCCTCGATAGGTACGCTTGACCTGATACTCGTTCCAATCCGAGGGAACGCGAGGCTCGATGTGCAGGCCGTCAAAGTCGGCTTCCACACCCAGGATGCGGTCAAAGCCGGCATGGATCAGCCACGCGGGGGTGGCGGTGAACCAGGAGAAGAGGTTCATGCCATAGCGCTCGGAGTCGGGGCCGAAATGCACGTTGCCCGTGGTATAGGGCTCGCTGGTGCGGCGGCTGTCGGGATTATCCACGTGGTTGGGGATCAGACGCATCATGGTCTCGTACGCCTCGTCATACTCTCCTCTTGCCACATCGGAATAGACCTTAAAGGTGCCCGCGTGGAGATAGACCGAAGCATTGGCAAAGGTGCCGGGAAGCTGTCCGCCAAGGGTGCCGCAGGTCTTATCGTAAACGTAGGGAGGATACAGAAGCATGGGACCAAAGAGGGTGGTCAGATAGACGTCCACGGCGCGGCTCATCTTCTTGATGCGCACGGGATCGTTCTCGATGCCGGTAAAGATGGCCCAGGTTTGAGGATTGAGGTAGATCTTACCCTCGGCACAACGGGAGGAGCCCACGGGGAGTCCGTCGCTCTTAAATCCGTATACGTACCAGTTGCCGTCCCAGGCAACCTCCCGCACGATCTTCTTGTACTCCGCGTTGCGTGCGCGCATCAACTCGGCTTTCTCGGTGTTCTCCACGGCATCATAGATCTGTGCCAGGCAATCCTGTGCCCAGTAGGCCTGCATGGTGGCCCAGGCCGAGGTGGCGGTGCCGTTCTGATTAATGCCGGCAAGACCGTCCAGCCAGTCGCCGTCCCGCATGAGCACCAGGCCGTTGGCGCCGCGACGCTCGTAGGCATAGTTCACGGTCTTGAAAAGGTGTTCTTCCACCGTTTCGGTGGCTTCGGTATCAAAATAAGGCAGTTGCTTGTTCAGATACTCCAGATCGCCCGTTTCCTTCAGGTATTGCAATACCATAGCGGGCGCCCAAAGGGGACAGTCTACAAAATCGTCCTTGTTGGTAACTCCTGTGTAGGTATCAAAGCCACGCATGGAGTGACCGTCCGAATAGAGATGGGAAAGTGCCTCGTCCATGCGGCGTGCGGAATAATCGGCACGGATCAGCATGGCACCCCAGGCATCCTGCAGCAGATCGCGGAAGCCGCCGGTTTGGGTATTTCGGTTATAGCGGAGGGTCAACCCCAGCTGATGCTTGAGCCAAACGTTGAGGAAGCGCTCCAAATTCTTGTCGGGAAGTGAGCAGGTGTTGTAGGAAAGATCCTTTTTCCAATTCTCCAGTACCGCCTCACAAGCCGCTTTGGCGTTCTGACTTTGGGAAAGCAGATTCGACGCCGCAAGGACCTCCTCACGGTCTGCAGAGGCCGCCGATACCACGGTGCGCGAGAGGGTTTCCCCCGCTGCAAGGGTAACGTCAGCGTAAATATTGGCGTAGCGGTAGGGGAAATCCTTTTCCACCAGAGCCACCTTACGCTTGGAGGCGACGGTCTTTTCCACCTTCTTTTCCATGTATCCGTTGGAGCAATCCTCAATAGAGAACACGCCGTACAGGGTGTGGAAGGGACTTCCCAGCTCCATACCGGTGGCCAAATACCCATTATTGACGGGTTCGATGGAAACCTTGTCGGCAGGACGCTTCGTTCCTACCCCCATGGTGTGGTTGTGGAATGCCCACGCCTGCTGTGCGTGGATACGGAGAGAACGGGGACGCGCGTCCTTGTTCTTCAGCTCCACGATCCAGCACTCACAGGGCTCCTCCAGAGGAACGAACACCTTGACCGTAAAGGAGATTCCCGCACCCTCTCCCGAAAACTCGGACATTCCCGGCATAACCTTACACTTCAATCCGTTGCAATCGAAGAGATTCAGGGTCTCGCCGCTTTCCAGGTCCACGATCTCCAGCACGCGAGTGCCGTTGAGACGGCGCACCAGGTAAAACTCGGGATCGTAAAATTTGGTAACGCGGTGATAGAAGTTTCCGTAAATGGTGTAGCCCTCGCCGTGATTGGCGATCACCGATGCAAACCGATCGTTGTAAAGCATATTCATCCATTGACGGGGGGTATTGGGATTGGTAATGGTGTAGCTATCCCCCGCGGGAGAAAATTCGCCGTACCGCGTGACGCGATCGTAGTGATCCTCGTATTCGCTATACACGCATCTCGAGTCAATGTTGTACTTGCGTTCGATCTTCTGTCTCATAAGGGTTCCCTCCTTTTGTTTTTCGATCAATCGTCCACCCGCTCACCAAGGATATTGCGGTACTTCTGATAAAAGCTCTCAAAGTAGCCGCCGTCCAGCGCCTCGCGGATCTTTCGGGTCAGGTTGTTATAGAAGTACAGGTTGTGGATCACCGCCAGGTGCATGCCCACAGCCTCCTTGGCCTTGAGCAGATGGCGCACATAGGAGCGGCTGTAGTTGCGACAGGCAGGACATCCACAGCCCTCGTCAAAGGGACGGGGATCGCGAGCGTATTTCTCGTTCATGAGGTTGATCTTGCCGTGCCAGGTAAAGAGGTTGCCGTGGCGGGCGTTGCGGCTGGGCATAACGCAATCAAAGAAATCCACGCCCAGGTGCACCGCCTCCAGGATGTTGCAGGGAGTGCCCACGCCCATGAGGTAACGGGGCTTATCGGTGGGCATGTGGGGCTCGACGGCGTCGATGATGCGGTACATCTCCTCGGTGGGCTCGCCCACGGCCAGACCGCCAATGGCGTAGCCCTCGCACTCCACCTCGCGGATCATGTGCATGTGCTGGATACGGAGATCCTCGTAGGTACCGCCCTGGTTGATGCCGAACAGCATCTGGTTCTTATTGATGGTATCGGGCAGAGAATTGAGGCGATCCATCTCGGCGCGGCAACGAACCAGCCAACGATAGGTACGCTCCATGCTCTGCTTGCAGTAAGGATGGGTGGCGGGATTCTCTACACATTCGTCAAAGGCCATGGCAATGGTAGACGCCAGATTGGACTGGATCTGCATGCTCTCCT
>JAEIGA010012261.1_pt1 | contig 13003 bp, 6 predicted proteins | sample 9270691 | NCBI WGS metagenome assembly JAEIGA01 (sample SAMN17057246, study PRJNA624740) | gut metagenome | biome: biome; isolation source: fecal sample | host: Bos grunniens | place: China: Xizang | collected 2019 | reverse complement strand
CTGCCCGAAGCCTTCAAGATCTCGATACCCTCGGTGTAGTCGAGGCGTACGAAGTCGTTGTCGAGGACAAACTGAAGACGCTCCAAGAGACCCTTGTCCCACATCTTATTCATGAACTCGAGGTCCTCGCGGCAGTTCTCCATAGCGTAGCGGATGAGGTACTTGAGGAAGTCCTCAGCGAGGTCCATGTCGTCCTGCAACTCGTAGAACGCCATCTCGGGCTCGATCATCCAGAACTCTGCCAAGTGGCGAGGAGTGTTAGAGTTCTCGGCACGGAAGGTAGGACCGAAGGTGTAGATCTGGCCGAGTGCCAAAGCACCAAGCTCACCCTCGAGCTGACCAGATACAGTAAGGCTACAGTGCTTACCGAAGAAGTCCTGAGTGTAGTCTACAGTGCCATCCTCATTGCGGGGAGGGTTCTGCATGTCGAGAGTAGAGACATTGAACATTGCACCAGCACCCTCGCAGTCTGAAGCTGTGATAAGGGGAGTGTGCAAGTAGTAGAAACCACGATCGTTGAAGTACTTGTGGATGGCAAATGCCATGGCGTGACGGATGCGGAGCACAGCACCAAATGTGTTGGTACGGGGACGCAAGTATGCGATGTCGCGCAAGAACTCCAATGAGTGACCCTTCTTCTGCAAGGGATAAGTCTCAGGGTCGGCAGTGCCATATATCTCAATCTTTGACGCCTGGACCTCTACGCCCTGGCCCTGACCGAGTGATGCTACGAGTGTACCATCAACGCGCAAGCAAGCACCTGTGGTTACGCCTTTGAGCTCTGCCTCGTCGATCTTTGTAAGGTCTACAACAACCTGAATGTTAGCAACGCAAGAACCATCGTTAAGCGCGATGAATGCTACGTTCTTGTTGCCACGCTTGGTTCTTACCCAACCCTTTACGGTGATCTCTCTGCCGTCGCCCTCCATCTTGAGGATCTCGGCGATACGTGTAAGTTTCATAAATTATATCGTTTTTATATATTATTTCCTCTGTTGTCTACGTTGGTATAACGCCACAATAGGTCACAAAATTACTAATTTTTTTACAAACGATTGCACACTTATCGCTTTTTTGTATCTTTGTCATAAAATAGAACCATGAAAAAGAGCTTTTTCTATCCCATATTTGCCATTTTGGCTCTCTTCGTGTCGCTCGATATGGCATCGGCACAGGCTGTGATTGGCCGCACGGAGTTCGTATGCTACGACAAGCGTAACGACGCAAAGAGCGATGTCCGCACTAATAACGACAAATATATCGACCTGCGCCCCACGCTACAGTTCGAGGGCGAGGGTAGTGTGCGTGCAGTCTATGAGCAGGAGATTGAGGTCCCCGCATCGTGGAATGACTACAACGCCTACCTCCACACCGAGAATGTGGGTGGCGACTACACAATCTTTGTCAATGGTGTGCAGATAACCTCGGCAATCGACCGCTTTACCCCCACCGAGATATACATATCTCCCTACCTCGACCAGGGTAAGAATGTCGTTGCTGTGGTGGTGGTTGATGAGCCATATATGGAGGCTGTTGCCGAGGGTCTTACACAGCCCAAGCGTCAGCAGTTTGATAACTGCTACATCTTTGCACAGCGCCGCTTGGGTATCTACGATTTCAACGTGCGCTTGGTGCCCGATTCGTTGGAGCGCTTCGCCGAGCTTAGGCTCGATGTCTTGGCCGACAACTCCTTCTCTTCGGACGAGGTTATCGAGGTTGGCTACGATATTTATGACCCCAATGGTCAGCTTAAGGAGTATAGCGTAAACGACCTCGCACTCGAGAAGTTCACGCGCGATACCCTCAGCTTTAAGCCCTATATCTACCACTCAAATCCCAACCGCTGGAGTCCTGCAAATCCTAAGCTCTACGACCTTACGCTATATGTAAAGCGTCATGGTATGCTCTGGGAGTATATACCCTTGAAGGTGGGTTTTGCCGAGTATGGCTATACGGAGGATGGTGCAATCACGGCATTCGGTAAACCCCTGACACTCAAGAAGGAAGTGTATAACGCTGCGGCAGATAAGGCTACTACGGAGCGCGAGATTAAGGCTTTGAAGCAGCGCGGCATAAACTGCCTTGTGCCCGACTATCCCCAGCCTCGCTGGTTCTACGATATTTGCGATAGAGTGGGCATCTACGTCATAGACTGCGCCGCTGTGACGTCGCCCTCGAGTGCCGATAACCGCGCTATAGGTGGCACACCTGCGAACGCCCCCGAGCTTGTGGATGAGTACTTGCGTCGTGTCGAGACTATGTACCACCGCGCACAGAATCATGTCTGCATCATCGCCTTTTCGTTGGGTAAGAAGGCGGGCAATGGCTATAACCTCTACAAGGCCTACGAACTCCTAAAGTCTAAGGGCGACAGCCGCGCGATTATCTACGAGGATGCCGACGGCGAGTGGAACACCGATGTGATTGAATAAAAAGTCTATTTTGTCGTTACGCTCGCCCTCAAAATACTCTTTACACTTTAGTAAACTCCGCTTTTTTCGGGCTTCGCAGGCCTAAAACTAGATCTTTTTCTTCAATCACATAAAGTTGTGGGTGGTTGCAAAATAAAGAAAAGCGAGGTGAAAAACCTCGCTCTCTTTGCGTATTGTCTACTCGTGGTGGTAGGGTTCGTTCTTTAGATGAGTTAGTGAGCTAAATTTGGTATTCTCGGAAAATATGTTTAATTTTGTTGTAGGACATTATAATTGTTAATTTAGTTCACGCAACTTTTTCACAATCAATTTATATAACTACTAACATAATATGGGAAAGTTTATCGATGCAAGAATTTGTGATGTCGTAAATAACATCAATGAAAGTTATTTTTTGCCCGACATACAGAGAGAGTATGTGTGGTTGCAAAAGAGCAATGAAAGAAAAATTGAAAAATTATTCGATTCGATTCTCCGTGGTTATCCTATCGGTTCATTCTTATTCTGGAAACTTAAAAAAACAGATATAGGGTCTGGCGATCTTAACTTTCAAATATATAAATTTATCGAGGAATATGGTGCTGGCGCTAATCACAACATAGTTAAGGACATTAGAAATATAAACTCTAATGATCTGTATCTGGTGTTGGATGGTCAGCAGCGATTAACTTCGTTATACATAGGCCTTAGGGGTTCTAGAATGGTGAAGAAAGCGCGTCGAGATGAATATGAGAAGCAACTGTTATACTTAAACTTGGGGTATAAACCAGAAGATGAAGATGCTGAAGATAGCTATCAGTTTGAGTTTATGAATCCCAATAATGTCCCAGCTAATGATGAGAATAACTATTGGTTTGCAGTCGGAGACATACTCAAATTAGAAAGTGTGCTTAAATTTTCTCGTGAGGAAAATTTGAGTGAAGTTGCAGCAGAAAATCTTGAAAAACTTCGTAATGCAATATGCGTTGAAAGTCTAATTTCATACTTTGAAGAGTGTGATAAGAATATGGACAAAGTGCTAAAGATATTTATCCGCGTAAATAGTGGAGGTGTAACATTGTCCTACTCTGATCTCTTAATGTCGATTATGACATCGTATTTCACTGACGATATTCGTAGTAAGGTTAATGAGAAAGTTGATGAATTTAAAGCTTGGGGATTTGATTGTTTTGGTCGCGATCAAATATTAAAGACCGCGCTAATGCTTATCGGTGTAAACCACAAATTCTGTTTAAAAAATTTTAATAAGGAAAATCTTAACAAGATAAAGGATGACTGGGATAAAATAATAACTGCAATGGAAGATGCAGTTTATATCGTAAGGGATTTTGGTTATGCCGGTCACTTATCATATGGTTACGTTATATCTGTTATTGCATACTACCTTTATAAGAAGAATAAGGCATATAAGAGTGTGACCAAGAATGATAAAAATGCAATGTTTAAATTTGTGAGAGATGCGCAAATAGTCTCTTACTTCCGTGCCTCTTTGGATCAGCAGCTCAATAATATACTCGAGGGCATGGAAAATGGTAATGTCCGTGATTTTACACAGTTCAACGCCAATATGGCAAATCTTGGTGCAAACAAGGCGCTTAAGGTTTCATCTGCAAACATCGAAGATTTCCTAACATTGACATACGGACAACCAGCTATTTTGCCCCTGTTGCAGGTGTTATATCCAAACATGGATTACGAGAATAAGAAGTTCCATATCGACCATATATATCCTAGATCAAAATTTAAGCCTAATAAGGCAGGTAAAGATTACATTAAAGAGAAGGATTGTTTGTTTAATCTTCAACTTTTGGAGGGATCATTAAATAAGTCTAAAAATGATTCCGACCCAGATGAGTGGATTAATGATGAATTTGGAGGTAACCCTGACAAAATCGCATACTACAAAGAGTCTAACTTTATTGACCAGTCATGTACATTGACATGGGCTGACTTTGATAACTTTAGGAAAAAGCGAAAAGAAGCTTTGCGAGAGAAACTGAAGGAAATATTTAAGTAATCTATGTGAAGCATATATTTAAAAAAAGACAACGAGCGAGGTTAGATGCCTCGCTCTTTTTGTATATGTCTACTCGTGGTGGTAGGGTTCGTTCTTGAGGATGGTGAAGGCGCGGTAGAGCTGCTCCGTGAAGATGGCGCGCACAATCTGGTGCGAGAAGGTCATCTTCGAGAGCGAAAGCTTGCTATTAGCACGCTGGTAGACCGCATCCGAGAAGCCATAAGGGCCTCCAATGACAAATACCAAGCGCTTCGTGCCCGCCGACATGCGCTTTTGCAGTAGGTCGGCAAACTCTATGGAGCGCAACTCCAGGCCATGCTCATCCAGAAGCATAAGGTGGTCAGAATCGGTGACAAGGCGCAAAATAGCCTCGCCCTCCATGCGCTTCTGCTCCGCCGCCGAGAGGTTCTTCGTATTACGCACATCGGCAAGCGTCGTAATAGCGAACTTAACATAGTGGCTCAGGCGCTTGGTGTACATCGCAACCAGAGCCTCGACCTCCTTCATATCGGTCTTGCCGACAACAATCAACTCTATATTCATACTCAGGCGATTAGGCGTTATGGCGCAGGTCGAAGAACTTGACAACCTTGCGGCTCATAGGGGGTGTCTGCAGGCGTGAGATAAGCTCCACGGACTCGAACTGGATGTCGGGAGCCACGCGCACCTTAGAGCGGAAGATATCCTTAATCTGCTTGACAAAGGCATCGGAGTGGTTGTTGCTGCCGATGCGTATCTGTATCTGGTCTGTGCCCAGCGAGTTGGTGAATACCTCGACAATGTAGTTCTCCACCTCGGGGATGTTGTCGAGGATGTCGAAGAGGATGGGGGGATAGATTGTCGTACCCTTGAACTTAATCATCTGGTTCTTACGGCCGATAACCGAGCTTAGGCGCGCGCTATTTCTGCCACACGCGCAGGGCTCGCTCATGCGGATACATATGTCGCCAGTCTTGAAGCGCAACAGGGGCATAGCCTCGACACCAAGCGTAGTGATTGTAACCTCGCCAGGCTCGCCATCGGCTACGGGTTGGTTGTTCTCGTCGAGCAACTCAACGATGATAAGGTCGCCAGGGATGTGACCACCGCGGTGCATCTTACACTCCGTAAACGATGTCTGCATCTCGGTTGAGGCGTATGTCGAGAATAGCTCCAGCGAGGGCCACTTCTCGTGAATCTTCGCGCCGAGTGTCGTGAGCTCGCCGTCGGGTGTGCGTAGTGCCTCGCCGATGCAGATGGCGCGCTTGAGGTTGGAATTGTTGTGGTCGATGCCACTCTTCTCGGCAAACTCAATCATCTTGGTAAGGAACGAGGGCACAACGATGCAGGTCGTGGACTTCACTCGGTTGATGGTATCCCACTGCAACTCGGGGATGCCGTTACCCACGCGCACGATGCCCGTGCCCAACTCGCGTGCTCCGAGGAAGTAGGCGAGGCCCGCCATGAAGCGGCGGTCGATGGTGGTCATAAGCTGCATCACATCCTCCTTGGTGCAACCCGTCATGGTGAACGACGAGGCCTCGTTGTAGGCGAGGCGCTGGAGGTCGTTCTCCGTAAGTGCGAAGGTCACAGGCTCGCCGAGGGTTCCCGATGTGGTAACATAGTCGATGACATCGGTGGGGCTCACGCACAGGAAGTCGGCATTGTGCGACTGCAAATCCTGCTTCGAGGTGGTGGGGATTTTGGTGAGATCCTCGATGCTCTTTATCGCTGTGATCGCGATATTGTTCTCCTGAAACATACGGCGATAGAATGTGGAGTGCTCCTGCAGGTAGGCGAGCGTCTCCTGAAGTCGTGCCTCCTGGAACGCCTTTATCTCCGAGGGTGTTTTGTAGTGAAGTGTTGTCTCCTTTATCATACTCTATATCTTTCTTATTTTCTTTTCAATGGTTGCCCTCTCGTGCTCGTGAGGTATCTCCAACTCAAGGGCACGACGCCAATAGGTCGTAGCCTGCGCCTTGTCGCCCATGGCAAGCATATAGTCGCCCAAGAGCTCATGGGTAAGGTAGTGGCTGGGGTTTAATATTGAAAACTCCGCGATAACCTCTTCGGCAATATGTGTGCGCTCCTTGGTGTGGGTGCGCATGAGTGTACACAGCTCCCTGAAGCGGGTTATGCGTGGATGTATCTCCGAAATCGCCACATCGTCGGCTGCGATGGTTAGCTCCTCGAGGGCGTAGCTCTCTTTGCTGCTGAGTTCGCCGCTAAAGACCTTACCGAGGTCGTAGCATACAAATTCGCCCAGCTGCCATGGTGCGGTAGATACCCACAGGCGTAGCTTCGTGGGCTCGAAGACCACGCTATGGAAGGCGATGAGTTGGTTTATGGCCTTCTCATTGCCGAGGCCTATGTCGCTGTCGCTCTTGCCGCGTGTGTCGCGCAGAATGGCTATAGCGCTCTCAATGTCAATGGGCGTGTGGCGCTCGACAAGCTCCTTGAGGCGCTCATAGCGGTAGGGACTGTCGGATGTTGCCATGTTTCGGAGGTTGCGCTTTTGTCCGCGTAGCTCATCGGATTGCGCATGGTTAGTGCATAGCAGGTGGCTCTCCGCGGTGCGGTGTAGCGCCGTACACTTGGGCGTCTTCTCGACAATCGCCGCGCAGCCATCCTTTGCCGAGGCTACAAGCATAGACTCCGAGACGAAGCACTTGGCCTCCTTGGCTATGGCGTATGCCTCATCTATTGTCGTGGCGTGCTGCATGATGTGGCGCGCTAAGAGCGAGATGGGCATTGCCGAGGAGGTGGGTATGTCACCCTTTAGGGCGTTGAGCGTTATGGTTAGGCCATGCTCGTTCATGCCCGATACCACGCCCATCATTCCGGGCCATGCAAGCGACACAAAGCGGTAGCCCTCAGTAGGCTCTACGAAGAGCACCATCTTGTTCTTGGCAAAGTCGTCACCGAGGTAGAAGTCGAAGTTGCGCGCCACGATAAGCTCTCCCGTAGCGCTTCGTGAGCCCCATGCCGCGAAGCTCGTGCAGCCCACAAGCATATACTCCTGCATGACATGGCCGATGTCGTGGGCAGCGTGGTAGTTGAGCTGGCGCACATACTTTGCGCTGTAGTCGTTGTACTGGTCGCTCGCCGAGAGTGACATTGCGTATATCTCGTTGCGATACTCCTCGGGGATGTGGCGCGCCATGTTGCGGTTGAACAGTATGATGATGTTGTGCAGGGGCTTCATCCAGCGCCTTGAGGGTATAAGCTCGAGCAGGCGGTGGTAGAAAGCATCCTCCTGGTGCTTAATGAGTTCGCTGCACAGCACTCCATATTTAGCACCGCGCTTCGTAGCCTCACCCTTGATATGTGCCTCCCACAGCCCATAGCGGTTTTTGCGGAGGGTGCTATCGTTTTGTTGGGCTAAAGAGTTGATATTTAGGCTTATGCGTGGCTCGAGGAAGTCTGCTCGGAGGTACATGACCACTATGATAGCGACAAGCGTCACTATCAGGAGTAGAAGCGCACCTAATGTCCAAGCAAGAACCATCCAGAGCATCGCAGCGTAGATTATGCGTTACCTATCTTCTTTGCCAAGTACTCCTCGCCGAGAATCTCGGAGCATGTAACAGCCGAAGAGATTGTTGCGCCGAGGCAGCCGTGGATGTTGAGGCTCTGACCCGTAATCAGCAGGTTCGAAATCTTGGTGCGTGCGAAGACGAGCGATGCCAAGGGGTTGCGGCAATCCTTAACCAAGCCGTAGGCGCTACCCTCGGGTGTCGAGGTGTAGTCGCGGTAGGTGAGGGGCGAGGCGGTGTGTACCATCTCGATGTTACCCTTGAGGTTGGGATTAAACTGCGACACAAAGTCGATAACGGCACTGCCGAACTGCTCCTTGAATGCTTTGTACTCCTCGCCACGGCGACCCACGGTGGTCTCGGCCCAGCGTGCACACTGCTCGAAGGGCATGGGGACAAGCAGGCTGATAACATCTGTGTACTCGTTGCGCGAGTTGGGCTGCATACACATCAATACACCAGGGATGTTGACACCCTTGTACATGCCCTCCAAGCCCCACACATCGTCGATGTTGAAGTAGAAGTGGTTGTGGTTCTCGTACTTCACGGTGTTGGGCTTCATGAGGAGGTATGTGGTGAAGATGCCGTAGGTGTTAGCCAACGAGTTCATGCGTGTGAAGAAGGCCTTCTTGTAGATGGTGTTGTTCTCGAGCATCGAGAATGTCGCAGAGGGGTGGATAGAGGAGATGACCTTGTCGCCGTAGACTCTCTCGCCCGATGTGAGCTCCACATACTCCGCCTTGTCACCCTCGAGGTGAATCTTCGCCACGCGGGCGTTGAGGCGCACCTCGCCACCATTGCGCTCAATCTGGCGCACCATAAGGTCGGCAAGCTGCTGTGAGCCATCCTCAAAGGCGTAGGCACCCTGAATATAGGAGTGTGTGATAACGCCATACTCATACATCGAGGTGGTGAGGCGGTTGCCGGCGTAGAGGCCCGTATTTCCCGCCATAACATTGCGTAGGCGGTCGTTCGATATAGCCTTCTCAATCTCGCTATATGCCGAAACCGAGGTGTAGTCCTTGCCGCCACGGCTGTAGAGCTTGCCTCCGCGTAGCACCTCGGGGGCAATCATGTCGCCGATGTTCTGCATCTTGCCCACGATAGCCTTGATGCCCTCTCTATCCTCGGGGAAGCGCGCGGCAAGCGTCTCGATGAAGCGCTCGTTACCTGCGGCGTGGCTATATACCTCGCCATCCATGAAGTGGAAATAGTCGAAGCCGTCGTCGCTAAGCTTGCGCAGGCGTAGCTCATCGGTGATGCCGAAATATTTGAAATACTGGTGCATGATCTCTCCCTCGCCCATGCTGCCGATGTAGTGCATGCCTGTGTCGAGGGTGCGGCCATTGCGCTTGAACGACTGCAAGCAACCTCCGATGATGGTGTGCTGCTCGAGTACGCATACGCTGAGACCCTCCTTGCTGAGGATGATACCGCTCGCAAGGCCTCCGATGCCTCCACCAATAATTATAACATCATACTTTTTCATTATCTCCTGGTTTTTAATATATACAGCGTTTCGGAGCTATACCTCCAGTATTGACTAATCTCAATATCCATGTTGTGCTCCACGGCAAACCTCCTCATCCACTCCTCGCTCACGAAGCATAGGTCGGTGGTTGTCTTGTTGAATTTGAGTAGCTTGGTACTCCACAACTCGGTGAGCTCTATGAGGTTGTGGGCGTGGCCATGCGAGGTGTTGCCGTCGCGAACAACGATTTTGCCACCCTCGTTGAGGCTCTCTATGGCGCGCTCGAGTACGCTCTTTTGTCGCTCCGAGTCGATGTAGTGGAGGCTGTCGCTAAAGAGTATGTAGTCCGACTTTGGGAACTCGATTGTGCACATATCGCCACACATGAACTCTATGCTTGTGCGTCTGCCAAGGAAGGAGTTGCGTGCCACCTCAATCTTGCCCTCGTCATAGTCGATAGCGTATATCGTGCGCTCGGGGGCGAGGTTTGCGAGCATGAAGTCCATCTGTGCATTTCCTGCGCCCACATCGGTGATTGTGGCATCGCGGGGTATGAGCCTGTCGTAGACATCGTAGTAGCCATCCATGCGGCACTTAATCCTCATGTACCACTCCAAGATGGGGCCCTTGTAGATGTAGTTGCGTATGAGTAGCGACCTGAAATAGGGGTTGTGCGTGCGGCTAAACTCCTCACACATAGCGCGATATTCTCTTATGAAGTAGCGGCGTAGCGCCTTTGTCTGCTCCTGATATGTAGTGCCATAGGTGGTGTCGCCATGCTTGATGCGAGGCATGATGCGCGTAGCCATGATGCCACAGTTGATGTAGAAGCCCTGGTGCTTTGCCGAGAGGTGGCCCGCGCCATAGATGACGATGGGTAGGATGTCAATCTCGAGGAGTTGTGCGAGGTAGAAGGCCCCCTTGTGGAAGCGCTGTATTGAGCAATCTGCCGAGCGTGTGCCCTCTGGAAAGACAACAACGGAGTAGCCCTCCGATACGCGCTCCTTGACCCTCTCGGCCAGTGCCTCATAGCCATCGGCAGCGTGGTGGAAGTCGGCATACTTGACCACCCAGCCGAAGAAGGGCGAGTTCCACACCCAGCTGTTTGTCACCATCACGACCTTGGGTGTTGTGGAGAGCAGCAGCAGGATGTCGGCAAACGACTGATGGTTGGCGATGATAACTGCGGGCCTCTCGAAGCGCTCGTTCGCGGTATTCTGGCGAATGGTCTTTATGCCAAAGAGCGTGGCGAGGAAGAGGCGCGTGAAGAGGTAGATAAACCTGTGGAATGCCAACTTCTTCGTGCGTCGCTTTATGGGGGTGATAATCAGCACGAGGGCATACAAATTCATGACGATGCAGCCCACGAGGAAGTAGATAAAGGTGTATGCCGTGTTGAGTATCACGCCAAGGGTGTAGGGTAGCTTGCCCTGCGATGTGTGGTTTGTCACCAGTAGGCGGAAGAGTAGCGGCTGTATGGTGTAGGATACAAGTACCACGATGCTTAGGCCAAGCACCGAGATAAGGGCTATAGACTTGAGTGCGGGGTGCTCGGCAAAGATTAAGACGCCCATGCCTACAATAGCCGTAAAGGCGGAGAAGAATATCGCCGTCTTATGTGCGCCCAACACGCGCTTACCACTCTTGTACTCCTCCAATAGGCCATCCATGATGAAGATGCTGAAGTCGTCGCCGATGCCGAATATGAAGGTGGCGAGGATGATGTTCACGATGTTGAACTTGATGTCGAAGAGCGCCATCATGCCCAGGATAAGCACCCAGCTAATTGCCATAGGCAGGAATGTGAGCAGCGTGAGCTCGATGCGGCCGTAGGATATGAACAACGCAACAAAGACAATCAGGGATGAGACCAGCAGGATGTAGTTAAAATCGTTGCTCGTAGCCTCGACCATCTTCGCGGAGAAGTAGCTGCGGTCGATAATCGTGGTATTGGGGAGCTTGTCCACCTCGGCGTAGAGAGCATTTTTGCACTCCTCGGGCACTACGACGCGGCACATAAGCGACGAGAACTCCTCGTTGTGCGCCACCCACTCCGCAACGACGGGGATAGCGCCTATCTCCTCGGTGGTATATCCACATGGGGTGTACTCACGGCTTATAAGCTCCTCGAAGCGAGCAAATGCCCCAGCCTTGAAGCCCTTAGCCACGGCTGCCTCCTCAAGTGTCGCGAGGGTCGCGGTGCGATGCTTTGCCCAGAATGTCTCCCAACGCTCTATGCGTCGCTCCTGCTCCTCGCGAGGGATGACGAAGTTCGATATGGTTACGACCTCGCTTACGATGCCCTCCGCGTGGCGCTCGTCAAGTAGCACACCAAGCTTTGCATACTCCTCGGTTATGGCGCTAAGGCTCTCGCCACCAGTAACGATATATACATCGTTGCTCTCGTCGCCCAATATCTCCATTGAGCGGGCCTCACCCTTTGCGATATGCTCGGGGAGATAGTTGATGTTCGACATATCCTCGTCGAACTCCACCTTGTCATAAAAGAAGAGCGCACCGATGCTAAGCAGAAGTATGGGCAGCACAATCCACCTATTACCCTCATAGCGATAGCCTACCGCGGCCTCAATCTTGCCGAGCAGCGGGCTACGCTTCGTAGAGTCGAAGCCGCGAAGGAAGTGGGGCAAGAAGACGAGGCTAAAGAGCGTAGTGCCGATAAGCGAGAATACGGCGAAGAGACCCATATCCTGCAATAGGGGCGATGAGGTGAAGATAAGCGCGGCAAAAGCACCTATCGTAGTGAAGCATCCGATGGTAAGTGGGCCAGTAAGCTCCTTGAGAATCTCCTTGGGCGAAGAGCAGCTGTTCAGATGCGAGACGATATGTATCGAGTAGCTCAACGATATGCCCAACACCACGGTGCCAGCACCTATGGCGATGGTAGAGATTTCGCCCTGAATAGCCCACACGCAGGCCAGCGCAAAGAGCGCACCGAAGAGTGGGGGTATGATGATAAGGGGTATAGAGCGGCGGTTTCTGAACGAAAGGAAGATGACCAATAATATGACAATAAGCGCAATACCGCCCGTGATTGCAGAGTCCCTCTTAATTTGTCGTGCGTTATATACCGCAACGATGGGGCCTCCGATAACATCAAGCGTCACGCCCTCCGCCTCGGCACACATCTCGGCATGCTCAAGGCCGCTTACGAGGGCATCATTCGAGCCCGTGTCGCCCATGCCGTTGGCAGGCTCAATGAAGATGAGCATCGTCGTGAGGTCGGCCGTAAAGAGTCTACCCTCGTATATCTCATACTCCATGTCGGGTGCGAAGTTCTCGAACTCCTGGAGTAGGGGTGTGCCAATATTTATGGGGTCGCGCATAACCACATCACCCACAACCATTCCCGAGGGCGAGGTGAGCAGATTATATACATTCTCTACGGATGCCTCGATGCCCTCATCGCTGAGGTTCGCCTCGATTGCGGCGTACTCCTTGTCGGTGAGGAAGATGGGGAGGTTATTGTATACAAAGTCGGTGCAGGCGCTTATGGTATCCTCGTCAGCATAGGCCGTAACCGAACTTATGAGCCCCGACTCCACCATAG
>JAEIGA010012260.1_pt1 | contig 13004 bp, 13 predicted proteins | sample 9270691 | NCBI WGS metagenome assembly JAEIGA01 (sample SAMN17057246, study PRJNA624740) | gut metagenome | biome: biome; isolation source: fecal sample | host: Bos grunniens | place: China: Xizang | collected 2019 | reverse complement strand
CAGGCATTTCTTCTATTGCACATTCCACTGTGCCTGTATTCCAAAAAGAAAAACCTTGGAAACGCTGACGTTTCCAAGGTTTTTCAATATGGAGACGGTGGGACTTGAAGCCATTGGAAGCAAGGGAAAAGCCTTTGTTTACGGCACTTTTCCGGATTAAGGCAAGTCACCCCGGAATCTCCCGATAACTAACATAGGATTATTGTAGCATAGAAACAAAAGAATGTGCGGATGCTGCCATTCCGGACAGTTATTTGTCTATAAAACCCTGACCTGAGAGACACTCAGGTCGGGGTTTGTTTTTGCCAGCCAATTCCTGTCGAAGATGCGAAACATCAAAATGCATAATAACCGAATCAGATTGACGAGGGGGTGTTACTGTGAATCGAACCGTAGTTTTTGATTATTTCTATGGAATGCAGGCGGATGCCTACAGTTTTTACCGGATCCCAAAGGTATTGTTTACCGATCCGTATTTCAAAAAGCTTTCCTGCGAGGCGAAGGTCCTTTACGGCCTTCTGCTGGACAGGATGTCATTGTCTGTAAAGAATCAATGGTTCGATGAACAGGGGCGGGTATACATCAATTTCACAGTCGAAGATATCAGTATACTTATGGGATGCTGCAGACAGACCGCTGTCAAACTTATGACAGAGCTGGATTCGCAGAAAGGAATCGGGCTGATCGAGAAGAAAAGGCTGGGCCTCGGAAAAGCGAATGTTATCTATGTTAAGAACTTTATGCTGCGGGAAGAAATGGCAGAAGCACCGGAAACCCCCGTAAATACGCAGAAGTCTAAAAATCATACTTCCGGAAATCCAAATAATAGACTTCAGGAAGTACAGGTTTTAGACTTCAAGAATTCTAAAACATCGACTTCAAGAAGTTCAGAAATCATCCCTCAGGAAGTCCAGATTTCAGACTGTAATAATACTGATAAGAATAATACTGATTCTAACGAGACTGAATCGAGTAATATCTCATCTGATCGATCGATCCGGGATGGAAGCAAGGAATCTGATGCGGATGGAGCGGTGAATTACTATGCTTATCAGGATCTGATCAGGGAAAATATCGATTACAGTGCTTTGTGCATGGCACATTCGGCAGAAGATGTCGACGGAATCGTCGCACTGATGACAGATACAGTATGCTCGTCACGGCGCAAGATCGTCATTGGCGGTGAATTTATGCCCGCAGCGGTTGTAAGGAGCAGGCTGCTCAGCTTGGACTATTCGCATATCGAATACGTCCTGGGGTGCATGAGCAGGACTACTACGAAGATCAACAATATCAAGCAGTACCTGCTGACCACCCTGTATAATGCGCCAGTCACCATCGGCCATTATTATACTGCGGAGGCAAACTATGATATGTATGGCTGTGCGCAAGAAGCTTATGCTGCGGATTGAAGATAATATGTCCTTGAAAGTCGCGTCAAAATACTAAGGGAGGTAAACATGGCAAGCACATTAATACAGTTTAGGATTGAAAATGACGAGAAACAGAGATCTTCACAGATCCTTGAAACGATGGGGCTTTCGCTGCCTGCATATCTCAGGATCTGTATGGTCAGGCTTAATAAAGAGAACGGTATTCCCTTTAGCATGAAACTTGATGACAGGATACCAGAGGAAGGAACAGGCACTGAGCTCCCATCTTAATATATACTTCGCCGTTGCTTTTTCGTTAGAAAATATGTATACTTTTTCTAACGAAAGGCGTAAAAAAATGAAGCGTGAAAAGTATCAGATATTTATAAACAAAAGAATCATGGAAATGCCGCCCGGCAGTGTTTTTGTGACATCCGATTTTGCAGATATAGCACCTTCTTCTGCAATCAATATGTCTCTTTCGCGTCTGGAGGCTTCCGGAAGTATTCGGCGGATATTACGCGGAATTTATGATAAACCTCGTTTCAGCAAATTATTGAATGAACCTGTTGCGCCTGATCCTTCTAAGGTAGCATATGCCATTGCAAGAAAAAACCGATGGTCTATCATACCCATGGGAGACACAGCTTTGAATATCCTGCGTTTATCTACACAAGTGCCAGCAGTATGGCAGTACGTAAGTGATGGCCCATATAAAGAATACAGCTATGATAATGTTCATATTTTATTCCGCAGGACATCGAATAAAGAAGCGACTGGTTACTCTTACATTACCGGACTAGTAATACAAGGCCTCAGGGCGCTGGGAAGAGAACATGTCAGCGAGACTGTAATCAAATCATTACGTGAACGGCTGTCTCCCGAAGAAAAGAACGTATTGCTGAATGAGGCTCAAGGAACCACTGCGTGGATTTTTGATTATATAAAAGAAATTTGTAAGGAGCACGAAGTATGATTAGGATTGCATGTGGTGGCTTTCAAAATGAAGTTTTACAGATGTCCGTGGGCAAAATACGAAGAAGCCGTTCCCGGGACAATCAAGCTGATTCCTCCGGAGAAATCTTTCTCAGAATTGCAAGATGACTATGGTAGGATGAAAAATATGATTTATGGTTCGGTTCCGTCGTTTGAACAGATAATGACGGGAATAAGAGAGCTCGAGCAAGAAATAAATCAGTTGTAGGATGAAAGAATACTTAGCGAAAAAGGGCTTGTGATTTGAAAGCAAGCCCTTCTGAATATGTTCTTCCTCATAGTTTTCCCTAATGATCATATATCTATACCTGTGCTCCAAGGATAATGACGCCCATCAGCACGACAAGCGCTGTCACGCCCTTCACCGCTCGTACGCGCGTACTGCCTCGAGGAGAAACTCGGGACTCCCGCGCATATCTACTACAAGTTCGAGGGCAACAACACAAGCGGCAGTCACAAGCTCAATTCCGCCGTTCCGCAGGCCTATTACGCCAAAAAACAGGCCCTCAAATGCAAAGAGACCGGCGAAGCGAAGAACATTGTCTTCGGCCTCACCGGTACCGGATACTTCGATATGGTCGCTTACGAGAAATATCACGATGGCCAGATGACCGACTACATCCCTACGGACGAAGAGCTCGCCGTTTTCCGCGCGAAGCTGCCGCAGATGTAAAGGCTTTATGTGGTGTTAGCCATAGGTGTGCCAAAGAGGTAGCCCCCCCTGACACGGTCCTATAAAGGAATTCTTAGTAGACAACACACAACGATACCCCCTTTTAATTCATACCCTTAAAAAAAAGCGCTCCTTCCCCCGGAGCGCTTTTTTTCCTCTGTTTTTCATTTCAATGTGCCATCAAGAACAGCGGAATCTGCAGGAGCAGTATAAAACCGATCAGGATGATAAAATAATATTTTTGTCCACAATGAATCCTCCCTGTGCCGAATTTCTTATTCATCATTATAGCGAAAAAAGGCTGTCAGAGGCAAGATATCGTCCTTGGCCAATCTCAGTTACTCCGATTTTTTCGGATGTATTTCTCAGTCCATCGTAAACACTGCGATGCTGTAACCGGGTAATGTCAGCACACCGTCATCGTAAGTGATGTTCTCTTCGCCGGTGTTCAGCACCGCTGCCAACGTAAGGTTATTGTCAGCGTTGCCATCAGCCCCGCCGGCTGCTGAGGCTTCCCCCGAAATCTCTTTCACCGCCGTATCCGCGCGCAGGTTCATCACGATCAGCAGATCGCCGTCCGATGCGCTGTTCGCGGTGCCGCTCTCTCTGCTTCTCCTTATGAACGCCGCCACATTGCTGTCACTGAGGGAATCAACGCTCTCCGTCAGCCCCCTGGCGATCGCGGGAAACGCATTCCGCACGCGGATTACCTCTCTGAACCACGTCCATATCGACAGGTCGTCCTTCATCTGTTCCGCGGCTGAAGGGAACTTCATCGGAATTTCATCCTTGTCCGGCGGTCCGGCGCATATATCCGGGTCATCCGCATCGTCGCTCCAGTACATCGGAAGGCGCTTGTTCTCGTCTTTGCCGGCGCCTTTCATGCCAATCTCCTCGCCATAATAGACAAACGAGTTGCCGGTCATGAACAGGCTCATCGCGTAGGCCATTTTCGTGACAGGGCCTTCATCCGCGCTATAAAACCCCGCGCTTCTGGCCGTATCGTGATTCGTATAGAACGGCGCATCTACATAGTCCGGATTCGCGCTGCTATATGCTTCCTGCGCCAACAGCATTCCTTTGACGTAATCGGAAGCTGCATACGTGCCGTTCACGATGTTGACGATGAATCCGTTGTTGTTCGAGAACGGAAAATCGAACAGCGAATCGATCCCGCTCCCGTAGAGCAGCGCGATCTCGTTCCGGTCTGTCCACGCTTCCCCGACCAAATAGCAATCGGCCTTAATACTCCGCCCCGTCTCCGTAAGGAATCTCAGGAACTCTGTGTTGGCATCCGGATTTCCTGTATAGTAGTATGTCACCGCATCCAGCCGGAATCCGTCAACGCCTTTGCCAAGCCAGAAAGCCATGATATCCCGGATCTCTCCTCTTACGGCCTCGCTCGAAAGGTTCAGATCAGGCATCTCCGACCAGAATCTTGCCTCATAGTACCACTCGGTGCCTTCTAAATGTGCATACCCGTCCGACGGCTGCCTGGTGAAATTATAATAGTCGTAATACTTGCAATAGGACGTATCGGGTTCCCATCCGGAAGGGAGTTCGTGCAGATAATCCGATGCTGCCTTGAACCAGGCATTGTCATCCGAAGTGTGGTTCAGCACAAGATCCATGTACACGCGGATGCCCCGGTCGTGGCACTCTTGGAGCAGGGCTTCATAGTCCTCTAATGTGCCGTACACCGGATCGATCGCATAGTAGTCGTCCACATCATATTTGTGATATGTCGACGATGGATGCACAGGGGTCAGCCAAATCGCGTCAAATCCGAGGTCCTGAATGTAGTCCAGTTTGGAACGGATGCCATTCAGGTCGCCGATCCCGTCTCCGTTCGAATCGCAGAACGAATAGACAAAGATCTCATACGTCGTGCGGTATTTATCATCTCTGTCCACCCGCGTCAGGTCCTTGTTGAAATCCAGCATCTGGACAGCAGAAACAGCGGGCTGTCCGCCCGCTGTCTGATCTGTATTTGGATCTTTGCCGCATCCTGTAATACACAGCATTGCGCAAAGGATCATGCATATTGCTCTCTGTAATTTTCTCATCCCTTGACTGCTCCTGACATGCCTTCGACATAGAACCTCTGCAGGTAGAGGAACAGGATGGCGATCGGCAGTGAGATCAGTACCGCGCCTGCTGCGAAGCAGGTGTACCACTGATAGATGTACTCCTTCTGCAGCATGTTCCACAGGCCGATAGCGACCGTGAACTGGTCGGCATTCGCCCTGCACAGCACCTTCGCGAAGATGAAGTCCACCCACGGCGCGATAAACGAGGTCATGATGGTATAGATGACGATCGGCTTGGACAGCGGCATTGTGATCTTGGTAAAGATCTGCCACTGTGTTGCGCCGTCGATGACCGCCGCTTCATCGATCGCTTTGGGTATCGTGTCAAAAAAGCCCTTCGATATCTGGAATCCCAGACCGGTGCAAGCGCTGTAGACGATGATCAGACCAATCCTTATGGAAGAGCCTTCCGTAAGTCCCATGGCCTTCAAAATGAAGTACTGCGCGATCATTGTCATGAATCCCGGGAACAGGCCCAGGATCATCGCGATGTTCATATACGGTTTACGGAATTTGAAACGCATCCGGCTGAGCGAATACGACACAGACAGCACGAACGATGTGCTGATGCAGCAGCTGCAGATGGCGATGATCAGCGTGTTTTTGAACATCCGCGGGAAGTTCAGGACGTTCCTGTCCGTAAGGAGCTTCACATAATTGTTCAGCGTGTATGCCTTGGGCAGGAATGTGTTCGTGTATGCGCCCGGCTCCGCGCGGAAACTGGTGAGGACGATCCACACGATGGGCATCACCCAGATCAGCGCCAGTACAGCCAAAAGGACATGCACGAGAAAATTTACGATCCTCTTGCGGGGACTCCGCTTGTTTTCTTTTAACTGCTTTTCCATTACATGAACGCCTCCTCGTTTTTATAGGAACTGGAGTTCCTGTAGGTGGTCAGCGTGATGATCGTCAGTATGACGAAGGTCATGATACCGATAACAGCACCGAGGTTATAGTACTGCTGATCGATGGTCAGCTTGTACAGCCAGGTTACCAACAGATCCGTCTGACCTGCGGTATCGCCCACGTACGTAGGACCACCGCCTGACAGCAGGTAGATGATATTAAAGTTGTTGATATTGCCTACGAAGCTTGCGATCAGGTACGGCGTCGTAACGAACAGCATGTAAGGCAGCGTTATTTTGAAGAATATCGTTGCGGGGCCTGCGCCGTCCATTTTGGCGGCCTCATAGATGTCCTCGGGAATATTCTGCAAAATACCGGTCACCTGCAGCATCGTATACGGGATGCCGACCCACAGGTTGATCACGATGATCGTGACCCTCGCGAGCATCGCGTTCGTCCAGAACGGGATCGATTCGCTGATGAGCCCGAGGTTCTTAAGGAGCACGTTGACCGCACCGGAAGGCTGCAGCATGATGTTCATGATCATCAGCGATACGAACTGGGGAACCGCGATCGAGAGGACGAAGCAAAATCTCCAGAATCCCTTGAACCTGGTGTCCTTGCGATTGATGATCATCGCGAGGATCGTGCCGAGGATGTAGTTCAGGAACGTCGCGAAGATCGCCCACACAATCGTCCATGCGAGTACGTGCCAGAACTGCCGGCCGATATTGCCGTTCATGTTCAGCACCCTCATAAACTGGTGCACGCCGTCCCAGTCAAACAGGACCAGATGCTCGTCCTCCTTGGAATACGTCGTGAACGCCATCGTGATCATGTAGACCAGCGGGACGATATTAAAGACCAGAATGCCGATGCAGGGAAGTGTCATCAGCGTAATATGAAGGTTCCCGTCGAGCAGGTTCTTCACATCCTGTCTGAGGTTCGGAATCGCTTCCCCTTTTTTCATCTCTTTCTGAAGCTTGTAAGAATGCAGCAGCTGCAAGACCCAGAGCCCTATGAATCCTGCGACCACAAAGCAGGTGATCACGCCAAAAAGCAGGATCTGCTGTGAGTTGTCGCCTGCCGCGTATTCATAGATCTGTTTGGCTTCATTCCAGACTTTGCCCTGGACTTCCGTGCCGAGGCTCGGGAGCATGCTCAGGTTGTGGAAGCCCTGGCTGATCATAAAGACCCAGAAAGCGATCTCCAGAAGAAGCACCATGGCGCCTTTTATGATCTGCTTATGCCCTGCGATTCCTGCTCCCATTACCACCGCGGATAGTTTTGTTAACAAATCACCGTTGATCAATGCATTTTTCACGGTGATGCGATCCTCAATCATAACATACCTCCGTTGACAGGGTTATCTAAGTAAACCAAGGGGTCAGCCCCCTGGTTCACTCTGTTGAAATCGGTCCGATTCTGTGTTTTGACCCTGAGGGCCGAAGGGACAGTACCCAGGGCCCCTTTAGGGGTCTTTACTGAACTGCGGAAGTGTTCATGGAGGTGTTCATTGCCTCGGTCTTGTCTGCTGCGTTGTCATGCGTAACAGTGCCGGCCACAAGTTCTTTGCCCATGGATTCCGCCGGAGTCCAGTAATTGCCCATGTTCGCCTGAAGAGGCTGTACGATAGATGCAAATGACATTGTATCCATCTGTGCTTTGGCAAGCGGATCGTCGACAGTGATATTATTGTCAGTAGGAATGATATTGCGAAGCTCATAGTGGGCTTTCTGAGCATCGGTGCCGCCAAGATATGCCGCAAGAGCAACTGCAATTTCAGGATGCTCTTTGTAAAGAGCGGTAGCGGGGTTCACGCCGATCGCCTTGGATCCTGCGAAAGATTTCATCTGCTTCATCTCGCCGCCGATGTTGATGGAAGGCGGAGCTGCGATGCCGAGATTATCGCCGTATGCGTCAACTGCCTTCTGATAATCCCATGTGCCGGAGAAGAATGCCTTGGCATCAGCATTTGTTCCAACATCGCCGTTCGAGAAGTTGGGATTGGCAATAAGATCTACCAGATAATTGGTAACTGCTACAGCCTTGTCGCCGCTGAAGTCAAAGCCTGCATCGGCGTCACCGCCGTTCTCTCCGAACAGTGTGCATCCGTTTGCAACATAGAAAGCGGCGATATACCAGGAATTATCCAACGGGAAAGCTACCTTGCCCTTTTCGAGCATTGCATCAAGTGATTTGATATCTTCGTCCGAGAATACGGACTTATCATAGTACATGAACCATGTGTTGCCGGTGAACGGGAAGCCGTAGACAGAACCGTCATAGGTTACTGTATTCACTGTGGTCTCAGAGTTGTTGGCTTTCATGGTCTCGACATTGCTTCCGCCGAGCTCGGCAAGACCGCCGGTCTTGAGCAGATCCGGGATCTGGTCATTCGCGAACATATAGACATCCGCGCCGACACTGGGGTCTGTGCCGATATTGGTCTTGGCATCGCCTTCAGAGCATACGCCGTACTTGAAAGTGATCTTCCATTCCGGATGCGCCGCCGCAAAAGCTTCACACTGGGTCTGGAGCCACTTGCCGTTGTCATCAGACTGGTCTTCCTGCGGTCCCCAAACGGTTACGGTGACATCTGCCGTTTCTTTGGAATCCGTGGCTGCCGCGGCTTCTCCGCCACCGCTGGCCGAGTTCCCGCCGCTCGATCCGCCTGAACTGCCGCCGCATCCCGCGAGCAGGCAAACGCTCAGCACAACTGCCATCATTGTTGCCATAAGCTTTTTCATGTTTTTTTCCTCCTGTAGTGTTTATTTGGTTCTTTATTTACAGATCCAAAACAGTGCTCTTTCCGGATCCGTATCACAGTATGAATGGAACGGCAAAGCGGCTCCCGCTTAGATTTTTCGCGGCGGGCCGACGCTCTCCCCTTCGATGTATTCGTAAGGTATCAGTTCGTGGACTGCGGGGCCTCCGTAGCTTATTCTCATAAGAAGGTCATCGACGCTCTTTTTGGCGAGCATGGCAGTGTCCTGCTGAATGGTGGAGAGGCGGGGGACGCTGTATTTTGCCAGGGTCAGGCCATCGAATCCGATCACGGAGACCTCTTCGGGAACGCGCAGCCCGATGTCTTTGAGCGCGCGGATCGCGCCGATGACGATCGAATCGCTCAAGGCAAAAATCGCAGTCAGGTCCGGCGACCGGCTCATGAGCTTTTTGGCAGCCTTGTAGCCGCTTTCCGCCGAATAGGAACACGGCTCGTAATCCCTGTCAAAATCAAATGAAATCCCATTCTTTGCCAGTTCCTCGACGGCACCGACTATTTTGCTGTTCTTGAACTCTTTGCTGTAACCTGAGAGATATCCGCCTATCATGCCGATCCGGGTGTGCCCCTTCGCCACAAACTTGCTGACCGCGCATCTTCCGGCGTCATGATAGTCCGTCGTGAAGCTGGACAGGTTATCGAAGCCCATATCCTGCGCCCCGACCGTTACTAGCACGCTCGGCAGGGCGATCCGGAAAAAATCTTTGCGAATGGTATCGGTATAGCCGCCAAGAAAGATGATGCCTTTAGGCTTAACGTAAGCGCTGATCCGGACAGCTGTCTCAACCTCATTGTCCGTTTCCCCGATGAAATGGACATTGATGTTCTCATCATACCCTCTCAGCCGTATCTGTATCTCTTCCAGGATGGATTGGAAGAACAGGTTCTTATTGCCCCGGACGATGATGGAAATCTCCGACGACGTCACCTGTTTCAGCTTCCTGGCGTTGGAGTTTGGCTGGTAATTGCACTCGCGTATGATCTCATTGATTTTGTCTCTTGCTTCTTCACTGACATCCGCCCTGTTATTGATCACTCTCGAAACGGTGCCAATACTGTAGCCGGATATCCGAGCAATATCTTTGATCGTAGTCATAATGCTGCCTTCACGATTTTAGCCGTCAGACTGCCGCGGCAAGGAATGATCCGCCCTTCCCGGCGGCGCCGGCGCCGATTTGACGTTGGTTTTGACACAGGTTTGCTGTCTGTGCCGTTCGTTTCCGTTACCGTTACCGTAAACGTTTCCATATAATAATACCGCCCCGGGGGTAGTTTGTCAACGGATTTTCTGCAATTCGGAACAATGGAAAGCGCGGCGCTTCGGTGCGGTGCGATGTCTTCGAACATGAAAAATACCTATGCGATTCGAGGGCAAATTTCGTATAAGTAATACGTATATAGTCATCTGTTTTCGGCAGAACATGCTGAAAGTGTTGAAACGGGGGAAAAGAAAAATGCAGTATCAGTGGTTTGTTTTCTGGAGCGGCCTCTTCGACTGGCTGATCTTCTCGGTCTCGCTGTTTGTCATCGCGGACAAGTTGGGCTGGCAGAAGAAGCGGGATGCGTGGGTCCCGGGACTTCGCATCTATCGCCTTGGCGAATCTGTACATATGAATTTTCGATGCAAAGTCTTCCGTCAATATCTTTCTTTCAAGAAGATAACGCAACAGGAAGCGCAGCCCGCACACGTTTTGCTCAACGGTTTTAAAGCTGAAGCCGGCAAGTGTTTTCAGATAACCATTGCAGACGGACAAATCGATTGCCATAGGATCCTCTATGCCTTTCTGAGAAAGATAGTCCAGAAAGACGAGGCCGTACTTGAATAATGCTTTACAGTACTTACGGCAAGATCTGTTCTGCGAAGATAACTGCAGTAATCCTCATAGATTCCCGAAAACTTTCCTTCAAGAACGAGCGGATTCTTTGAAGCATGATAACGGCGTGTAAGAACCTGATGCAGCCTGTAGTCTTCCAGCATATGGATCACCCGTAGAAGCTGAACCCGTTGTTGAGATAAAGAGCCATTGCGAGACCTCCGCGCATAAGGTGCACGCTCTTTCCCTCCATCTATCCGCCACATTTACGCTGTTCCTACAAACGGGGTAGTTATAAGACTTCACTGCGTTTTGCCAGCTTATCTGTCGGAACCTCGCCTTATATGTGATTTCTGTCCGTCGGACCAGAGGTTTGCCTACAGCTTCTTTCAGATTCCACCTCACGATGGACACCCTTGCTGTTCAGCTATACACTTCCCACTACCTGGGCGTGTTCGGGACTTTCACCCGTTAGAGCGCGCCCATGGCGCGCATACAAAATCCCCAGCCCGCAAAGACTGAGGATTCTTTTGATCAATTATCATGAAGTGACCGGCAGTCCGATCGCATTAAGGGCTTCTTCGTCCTTCGCGATGAAAATCAGGCCCACAAGAGCTAACGCTGCCTCTTCGTAGAACACGATCTCGTCCATCCGGTATTCGGAATACTCCGCTTTGGCATCCAGGCAGTTATATCCGCCTTCGAGTACAAGCTTCCTGTATTGGCCGCTCTTACCGACTGGATACAACGGCTTTCCGTAGGCTGCCCTGTAGATTCCAATCACGCCGACCGGCTGGTCGCTGTATGCCCAGATCGATCCTTCCAGGGATGTATACCCCAGCGACTTCACAAGGTTGCGTGCGGTGTAGACGCCGATGTCGTAAGCTTTACCGTGGATCGGAGCGGCCGGGTAGAGGAGCGGTCCCTTCATGATGAGCGACTTCCAGTTTGGAGTGGAACTTCCATGGATGAAATGATCAAATTTTGTGATCCCTTTTTCCGATGCATACTTATCGGTCCGCTCCATGAAATCAGGTGCACTGACATTGACGATCCTGTATGAGAGGTCATCAGGCGCGCGGAACTTCTCCAGCCAGCGCCCTGTCTCCTCCCCGGACGCCATCTCCATCCCGATGTTGCCGAACGGTGAAGTCTTCTTTTTCTCCTTCCTCTTTTCCGTCTTCGCGGAAGCACGGCTTCCATCGAGCGGATTATGCTCTCCCACTGGTCGACCGCTTTTTCGATCTCCTTCCTTTCCGTATCCGAATCAGAGTCCTTTATCAGGAATGAAGCGACAGTCTTTTTCTTCCTGCCGTCCTTGAAGGAAGCGTTCGTGATGGCGAGGAGCCTTACGATCACCTCGTTGGCTTCTTTCGCCCTCACGCAGTACCTGAACTTCTTCCATTCCCGCCAGGCGGATCCGATCTGCTTATGGTTGAACGGGAGCCTGCTGGAGACGAAATCAATATTGAGCTGCGCCAGGCAGTTCTTCGATGCTGTCTCCAGGAATTCGTTGATCCTGAGCACCAGATCGTCCTCATCGGATACCGGTTCTTCATCCGGCCCGAACAGGGCCTCCAGCTTCCGGATCTCCTCGTCCTCATCATAGATGTCGTCTGTAAAGTCCCTGTAGCCGTTCTCCAAAAGCTGGTAATACTTTGGCCAGTACATCCAGCTCGGCATCGGGCTTTTGAGGACGAACGCGCCTTCGACCATATCCGCGCCTGCATTTGTCCCGCCGGTCTGCCCGAACCGTGCCCCCACGTCCAGTGTCCTCGGCCCCATGTTGTTGGGGACCAGGTCGTAGAACTGGTGCGCGCCGTTCTCTTTCTCTGTTCCTCATCTGATGTAAAATCTCCGCTGCAATAATGCCCCGCTTTTGACATAATCCTCCACTTTTATTATTGCAGAGAGGCCTTAATGGGGCAAGTTAAAACCCCCGGAAATCGGATCTCCGGGGGTTTTCTCTGCACGATATTCTGTTCCCTGCGGTCAGCAGTCTTTCTCCAAATGCCAGATATCATTGTTGTACTGGTCGATCGTTCTGTCGGAGGAGAAGTAGCCCGCCTTGGCGATATTGACTGCCATCTTCTTCGCCCAGCCCATTCTGTCCTCATAAGCTGCCAGAGCCTTGTCCTTGGTCTTGCAGTAGCTCTCAAAGTCAGGGAATGTCATGAACCAGTCTTTGCCCAGCAGCGCGTCGTAGAGCTGCTTGAGAAGCTTCCTGTCGCCGGCTTCGAGCATCTCTTCACTGACCAGGAAGTCCACAGCCGCGGCAAGTCTCTTGTCCTTCTTATACCAGTTCTTTGCGACGTAATCCGCGTTCTTATAGTGCTCGATGACCTCCTCGGAGGACTGTCCGAAGGTGAAAATATTGTCTTCCCCGACAAGTTCCGCGATCTCGACGTTCGCTCCGTCCATGGT
>JAEIGA010012259.1_pt1 | contig 13004 bp, 12 predicted proteins | sample 9270691 | NCBI WGS metagenome assembly JAEIGA01 (sample SAMN17057246, study PRJNA624740) | gut metagenome | biome: biome; isolation source: fecal sample | host: Bos grunniens | place: China: Xizang | collected 2019 | reverse complement strand
GCAACAACACCAACGTTTAATCTACCTTTAACTACTGCATTTTCAACAGTTAAGTTTTTGATTTCACCATTTTGAGTAAAACCAAATAAACCAATGTTGCTTCCTTTAGGATTAGCAGTTAATTTTAAGTTAGAAATTGTGTAGTTTTGTCCATCAAATGTACCATCAAATGAATAAGTAGAGTTTCCAATTGGATTCAATTCATATAAATCGAATGTATTAGCTAAATCAATGTTTGCACCTAATTTAACTGTTTTGCCTGCGAATTTATTTCCTTCAGCAACTAATTTAGATAATCCTTGTAATTGAGCTGCTGTTGAAATTGTGAATTCAGTATCAGTATCATTATACCATGCTGTATCAGCTGAACCATTCCATGCAGGATCATTACCTTGAACTGCATAAACAACGATTTGAATACTTAATTCTTTTTCTTGATATTCATTTCCTGCAGTTACAGGTAATTCAATTGAAATTTCTTTTTCATGTAAAACTTTTGTTTCGCTAACTTTAGTCCATTCTGGAACTATATCAGATTTAACTGAAGTTGATACTCCATTTTCAGTTTCAGTAATTACTAATCCTTCAGCTAATTCACCTTCAACTAAATATTTTACACAATAGTTAATTGATACATTACTTTTATTATCAATAACTAATTTAAAAGTTGCTTTATCACCAGGAGTTACATTTGTTAAAACTACTGATCCATCTTCTAAAACAGCTTTTCCACCATTTTCAAATTCACCTGGATTTTGTTCTTTATCCATTGAATAAGTTTTTAAATCAGATAATGTTGCTACAACACTAACTTTACCAGATGTTACCGCAATATTCACTTTTGATTCACTAGTAAATAAAGCATATGTAGCACCAAACATTAAACTAAAGCATAATGCGATAGTTAAAAACGATGTTAATAAAACTCTTTTTTTCATGTTTTCTTCCCTTTCTTTTAATTGATATATATGTGTTAATATACCCTATATAATTATACTCCTTTTATTATTAATTGTCAATTCCCTAAAGAAATTAAACAACTTTTGCAACTATGTTATAAACAAATTTTATTCCTCTTTATTTTCTCTTCTTGCACGAGGAAATTTATCCATATATTCTTTTTTCAATTGTTCTTTAGAAATATGTGTATATATTTGGGTAGTAGACAAATTAGAATGTCCTAATAATTCTTGCACAGTTATTAAATCTGCCCCATTATTTAATAAATGAGTTGCAAATGTATGTCTAATCATATGTGGACTTATCTTATAATTTTCACTTGCTTTTTGAACTAATCTTGTTAAAATATCTCTTACTCCTCTTGGAGTTAATGCCCCACCATGATTATTCAAGAATAAATTATCACTTATTTCTTTTTTATTTTTAACTTGCAATTCTCTTCTAGCATATGAAATATACTCTTTTAATGAGTCTATTATTAAATCATGTAAAGGTAAATACCTTTCCTTATTCCCTTTTCCTAAAACAATTATTTGTTTATTAATATAATCAACATCATTTTCTTTAATGCTGCAAAGTTCACTCACACGAACCCCTGTCCCATACATGAATTCTAACAAAGCATAATCTCTTACACCTAGTATTGTATTTGTATCTATACTATCAAATAGTATTTCAACCTCTTCCACATATAAAAATTTAGGTAATGTTTTATCTAATTTTGGTGAACTCACTTCACTAAATGGATTATTTTCAGAATATCCTTCTCTAACACAAAATCTATAAAAACTTCTCAATGAACTTAACTTTCTTGCAACACTTCTAGGTTTATTATAATGTTCGTTTAAATGAGCAGTATAGTATCTACCAGAATTATTTATTGGTTTTACTAAAGATCCAAAAGAATTTGTTTTAATGAATTCTTCAAATTCTAAAATATCTTTGTGATAATTAAGTAATGTATACTCTGAATACTTCCTTTCACTACTAATATATTTTAGAAATTCATCTAATACTTTATTACTCATTAACGACACCTTTAAATTTATCTATTAATTCTAAACTACGTGATGCATACATTTCTTTTCTTTCTTTCTTCTTTACTCTACCCAAGAAATCATTAACTAAACAAAAGTTAGCATTCATCGGAACAAAGTTAGAATTAGGTGTAGCAACATAATTTGATAAAGAACCTATCACTGTATCAGCAGTAAAATCAATTAACTCTTTCCCTTGAACTAATCTCGCCATATTGATCCCAGCAACCATCCCACTTGATGCGCTTTCTAAATACCCTTCAACTCCAGTAATTTGTCCAGCGAAGAACAAATCATCTCTCTTAAGTGTTTGATAATATTTGTTTAAGACTTTAGGTCCTTGAATATATGTATTTCTATGCATTACTCCATATCTTACAATTTCACAATTTTCTAATCCAGGAATCATTTGAATAATTCTTTTTTGTTCTCCCCATTTAAGATGTGTTTGGAACCCAACAATATTATACAATGTTTTTTTAGCATCATCTTGTCTCAATTGAACAACCGCATAAGGTTGAACCAATGTTTCAGGATGGCGTAATCCTACTGGTTTCATCGGACCAAACAATAAAGTTTTTTCTCCACGACTAGCCATATCTTCAATTGCCATACAACCCTCAAAAACTTTCATTTCAAATTCATGAGGAATAACTTTTTCAGCATGTATTAACTCATTATAAAAGTTTTTAAATTGTTCTTCTGTCATAGGGCAGTTATAATATGATGCTTCCCCTTTATCATATCTCGATTTTAAATATGCAATAGATTTATCAATTGATTTTTCTGTAATAATCGGAGCTACAGAATCAAAGAAATATAAATAATCTTCTCCACAAAATTCTTGAATAGATTTACTAAATGTTTCACTTGTTAATGGACCACTTGCAATAATAGTATAACCTTCTGGAATAGTAGTTACTTCTTCGTTCACAAATTCAACCATATCACTGTTCTTTAGGTAATTTGTAACATATTCACTAAATAAAACTCTATCTACAGCTAAAGCACCACCAGCTTCTACTTCAGTAGCATATGCTGCCTTCATAATTAATGAATCTAATTGATTCATTTCTTCCTTTAATAAACCAACAGCATTTGTAACAGCTTTTGCACGTAATGAGTTACTACAAATTAACTCCGCAAAATTATTACTAACATGAGCTTCAGTATTTTTCTTACCTCTCATTTCGTATAATCTTACTTTTATTCCTCTTTTTATTAATTGATAGCAAGCTTCGCTCCCTGCTAAGCCTGCACCAATAACATTAACAACAATTTCTTTATTTCCCATAATACACTCCTATTTATGTATAAATTATAACATAAATTGAAGCATTAAAAAACAAAAAAGTTCAATTTTTATTTGAACTTTTTTATAATTCTTTATTTCACATTTAAGTAACTATCAATTACTAACAATTTATCCTTATTTAAATCGACTAATTCATCTAACGTCATACTATACTTTCTTAAAATATAATCTATTGTGTCATTAGCAACAACTTTATGAACCATTTTTTCTACAGGAATTTTAATAACTTGATCATTAACTAAATACAATTTTTCAAAATTGTTATAATCTTTTAATTGACTCAAACTAATATTATACTTTGAAGCTATTGAATTTAATGTATCATGTTCTTGAACTACATATTCCACAAAATACATATTACCATTAGAATTAAGAGGAATAATTAAAACTTGGTTTGGATATATCAATGTACTTTTTAATGCATTTGTTTTTAATAATTCTTCAACAGTAACATTATACATTTTAGCTATTGTATATAAGGAATCCCCCTTTTTAACAACATATTCATAATCATTAACTCTTTCGTAATCAAAACGCATTTTTTTCACCTCAATTTATTATATGATGATAAATATAAAAGATGAACAACTATTTTAATTAATTGATTTTTTCCTACTATAAATATTTAATTTTTTATTTTTTTCTCTTTTCATCAGCTCTTTCAACTGTTTTATAACAACAAAAAAAGAACTTGTTATAACAAGTTCTATTATTTTCTTAACTCATAAATATCCATAATTAATTTTTCTGTTTTTTCCCAACCTAAACAAGGATCTGTTATTGATTTACCATAGACACCTTCTTCAACTTTTTGGCATCCATCTTCAATATACGATTCAATCATTAGCCCTTTGACAAGTTTCTTAATGCTTTCATTATGTCTAGTGCTATGTAATATTTCTTTTGCGATTCTAACTTGTTCTAGATATTTTTTGCCACTATTTGCATGGTTTGTATCCACAATTACACTTGGGTTATTTACCCCTGCTTTTTCATATAATTCACATAATAATAACAAATCTTCGTAATGATAATTAGGATGTGATACACCACGTTTATCCACATAACCTCTTAATATTGCATGAGCATATGGGTTTCCTTGACTCACAACTTCCCATCCACGATATATAAATGTATGCGAATGTTGAGCTGCGTAAATAGAATTCATCATAACTGATAAATCTCCACTTGTTGGGTTTTTCATTCCTGCAGGAATATCTAAACCACTCGCTGTTAATCTATGTTCTTGATCTTCTACACTTCTTGCACCAACCGCTACATATGATAACATATCTGATAAATATCTATGATTTTCAGGATATAACATTTCATCTGCACAAGAGAACCCTGTTTCTTCTAATGCTCTCATATGTAATTTTCTTATTGATATGATCCCCTTCAACATATCTTCTCTTGAATTTGGATCAGGTTGATGAAGCATTCCTTTATAACCTGCTCCTGTAGTTCTTGGCTTATTTGTATATATTCTTGGAATAATAACAATTCTATCTTGAACTTTATCTTGAACAACTCTTAATCTTTTAATATAATCTATTACTGCATCTTCTCTATCCGCAGAACATGGTCCAATAACTAAAATAAATTTATCACTTTCTCCACTAAATACCTTCTTTATTTCCTCATCATTTTTCTTTTTTATTTCTGCTAATTCTTCATTTAATGGATATAGTTTTTTAATTTCTTGAGGTGTTGGTAACTTTCTCAAAAACTCCATATTCATAATCTATCACTCTCCTATTTATCAAAGTATGACCTTCTCGTTGTAGATAATCTCATGATTTCTTTCATACTTTCCACATCTTCATTTTCTATTGTTTTTTTCAATTTGCTTAATTGTTCTTCAAATAATGATATTTGGTTTACTAACTCTTCCTTATTCAATAAAAATAATTCACTCCACATGTTTTCATTAATTTTCGCAATTCTTGTTAAATCCCTAAATGAGTCCCCTGTATATTCTACTAAATGTTCCGAATCTTTACATGTCATTAAAGCAACAGCTATACAGTGAGTAAGTTGTGACAAGAACCCAATCATTTCATCATGTTCTTCGCAACTTAATCTAACAACATTTTTAAATCCTAATAATCTTCCAATATCTTCTATAACGCACACCGCATCTTCGCTTGCTTTTTCATTAGGAATAACTATATAGTTTGCACCTTTAAATATTGATTTATCTGAATTTTTAACACCATATACTTCACGTCCAGCCATAGGATGTGCTAACACATACTCGATATCATCTCTTATAAATGTTTTAATTTCTTTATCAACCCAAGATTTTACTCCTGTTACATCGGTAACAATTGCACCTTTTTTTAAATATGATTGATAATCTTTTAACCAATTTATAAATACTTTAGGATACAACGCAAATACAATCAAGTCAAATTGAGATACATATTCTTTATCCACAGTGGTATGTCCACTTTGAATAATACCTTCTTTTAAAGCATAATTAATAGATTCTTCATTAACATCTATAGCCCCAACATTAAAACCCACATCAGTTAGGCCTTGAGCATATGATCCACCAAGTAGACCTAATCCTACTATTAATATTTTATAGTCTTTGTTTATCAAAGTAAACTTACTCATAATCCACCTCAATTCCTAAACTCTTTAAATCTTCAAAGAAGTTTGGATAACTCTTATTTACAGCTTCGACTCCATCAATAACTCCACCATATACAGACAGCATCACTGATAAAGCCATTACTATTCGATGGTCATTTTTACCATACAATATATCTTTTGGTTTATTAATATTTTTATTATTAATAATAACCTTGTTTTCTTCTTCAATTACTTCAATATTAAATTTTTCTAATTCTTCTTTAATATCTTTAATTCTATCACTTTCTTTTATTCTTAATCTATTTACCCCATTAAAACAACCTCCGTGTTTTAATGATGCAAAAGCAAATAAAATAGGACCTAAATCTATACAATTTTTAATATTACATTCGTAGTATCCTTTACTTAATTTATCGAACAATTCTAAATACTTTTTGTCACCTTGATAACTTTCCTTATTTAAACCGTTAATCATTACATTTCCGTTTAAATAATTAAACGCATCAATAAAGGCACTATTAGAATAATCTCCTTCTACAATACAATTTAAGCTTTGATATTTTTGATTCCCAACAATATAATAAGATTTTTCATCTTTCGCTTCTATAATAATTCCTGCTTGCTTTAACACATCAATAGTAATATCTATATAATTTTTACTTTCTAATTCTGTAATAATATTTATACAACTATCTTCATCTAATAATGGTAAAGCAAATAATAATCCAGTAATAAATTGGCTACTTATATTACCTTCTATTTCAAAATTATCAGCCTGTAACTTTCCAATAAATGTAATACTATCCTTTGTTTTTATAACATCAATTTTTTGTTTTTCGCATATTTCTTCGTATATAGAAATACCACGAGATATTAACTTTTCTGTCCCTTTAAACACACTTTTTTTGTTATATAACAGTGCTATTGGAATAAAAAATCTCAAAGTACTACCACTTTCTAAGCAATTAAATATTAATTCCTCTTGATCATTAATATTATAATTTTCTTTGTTTTTCACAATTAACGTTTTAACATTATCACCTTTTATAGTAATAACTTTTCCAAGTGTTTCTAAACAATTGATTGTGGCTAAAATATCATTGCTTAAAACGATATTTTCGATAACACATTCTTCATTTGACAAAGAACTAGCAATTAGTAATCGGTGCGCATAACTTTTTGATGGTTGTGCATTAACACTACCATTAGCGATACTTTTTTTAATTGTAACTTTCATTATGACACCTCCTATTTTTTATTTATTATAATTTTCAATTAAATAATCGATAGCTTCTAAATAACCATTAAATCCTTTTCCTTTAATTGTTTTCTTAGCTACCATGCTAACATAACTATGTTTTCTAAATTCTTCTCTTTCAGATACATCAGATATATGAACTTCAACACATGGAATCATTACTGCTTTTAACGCATCAAGTATTGCAACACTAGTATGTGTATATCCCGCAGGATTAATTACAATTCCATCTACTTTTTCATAATATGCATTTTGAATATAATCTATAATTTTTCCTTCATAATTGCTTTGAACAATATTAATATCAATACTATCTTTTTTAGCTTTATCATTGATTAAATCACATAAATCTTGATATGTTTGTTTTCCATATATTTCTGGTTCTCTAATTCCTAAAAAGTTTAAATTAGGACCATTAATTACTAATATTTTCATAATACACCTCTAGTATTTTAGATATTGTTTTTTCTAAATCATCATTATTTTCTATTCGGTAGTCACAACTATTTAAATATAAATTATATCTTTCATTATATAATTTTTCTAAATCGCTTTTTTTACTTGATAAAGGTCTAGATGATGTTGTTTGTAATAATTCCAAATTTCTATCAATAAATATGATAAGACTATTTCTTCTTAAAAAATCAATATTTTCTTTTCTTTTTATTACTCCACCACCACAAGAAATAATAACATTATTTAATTTTGATACTTCATCAATAACTTCTTGTTCGATGTCTCTAAACTCTTTTTCATTTTCCTTTGTAAGAAAACTGCTTATTGGCATCCCTATTTTTTCTTCTATTTTTAAATCAGTATCAACAACCTCTTTTTCCATTTTTTCTCCAAGCATCATTGATATTGTTGTTTTACCACACGAAGGCATACCAATTAAAGCAACATTTAATTTAGTATTTAATATTTTATTATATACTTCATCTATTTTTTCTTCTATAACTTCTTCATTTATAAAAATATATGAAGCATATACTGCTTGAGCAACTAACATATATAAACCATTAACAGCTTTTATATTCTTTTCCTTTGCAATTCTTGCAAGTTTAGTATTAAGTGGATTATATATAACATCAACTACAGCTTCTAATTTTGCAAAAGAATCTAAATTTATAACTAAATCATCATTCGGATACATTCCACATGGTGTTGTATTAATAATAATATTAGCATCATTATGATTTTCTAATGCTTCTTCATATGTAATACAATTTTCTGTTTTTCTTCTTGATACTTTTAATATTTCTTTCGCATTTAAATCTTTTGATAATACATATGCAGTTTTCGATGTTCCACCTGTCCCTAGTATTAATACTTTTTTATTATCTAAATTTATATTATTTTTTAGTATTAATTTTTTTAAACCTAAATAATCAGTATTATAACCATACAGTTTATTATCTATGTTTACTATAGTATTAACTGCACCAATAGATAAAGCCTTTGGATCTATATAAGATAAATAAGGTATTACCATTTCTTTGTATGGAATAGTAACATTAATAGCTTTAAAATTTCTATTAGTCATAAAACAACTAAAATCTTCTTTGCTTACTTCTATTAAATTGTATTTATAATCATTTATAGATTCATGTATTTCTTTTGAAAAGCTATGACCTAATTTTTCTCCTAATAATCCGTACATAATATTTCCTTTATAAATATTGTTTTATTTCTTCAATTGATAATTTTTTGATATTATAAGTACCAATATTATCAACTGTAATAATTGATACATAATCATTACTTCTTTTTTTATCTAGTAAAATATAATTTAATAATTCTTCTTGTTCAATATTACACTCAGTTGGTAAATTATATTTTTTTAAACATTCATATATTTCATTTTTTACTTCTAAAGATGAAAAATATAACATTCCTATTCCTACACATTCACCATGCAATAAATCATTAAACTTGCCACTACTTTCAATAGCATGTCCAATAGTATGCCCAAAGTTTAAAATCTTTCTAATTCCTTTTTCGTTAGGATCTATTTCCACAACTTCTTTTTTCACATTTACAGCTTTTATAATGATTTCTTCTATATCATCCATTAAATTATTACTATTTTTTATTAATTCAAATAATTCTTTATTAGATGTTGCACCCATTTTAATAGCTTCAACTAATCCCGAATGAAGTTGTCTTTCATCTAACGTATTTAATACATTAGGGTCAATTATAACTTTCATTGGTGGGTAAAACGCACCAACGATATTTTTGATACCATTTTTATCAATAGCAGTTTTACCACCTACTGATGAATCCACTTGAGAAAGAAGTGTTGTTGGTACATTATAAAATGTAATTCCACGCATATATGTGGAAGCGACAAATCCTGATAAATCTCCAACTACACCACCACCAATAGCAACTATACAGTCGGTTCTTAAAAACTTATGTTCAATAAGAAAATCTAATATTTTTTCATAATTAGAAAAGTTTTTACTGGCTTCACCTTGTTTAATTGTGTAAAGAAATCCATTATTGCACTTAGATAAGACTTTTTGAACATAATCAAAAGGTATACCATCATCAGTTATTACTAATGTTTTATTATTTAAATCCAAATAGTTTTCAATATTATCCAAACTATTTCTTTCAATAATAACATCATACTTTTTATCTTTCATTGTTACTTCTAACTTCATAATACTTCTCCGTAATTATTGTATTTCCAAAGGTTTATTTACAGTCGTTTCACCTATATTACTAAATTCCATATAAATATTATAATCATATCGATCACCTGAATAACCTTGTGGATAAAAACTTAATTGCAAATGAATAGTTTTTATTGAATCATCATCAAGATACACAAAATATTCAACAATATCACAAATAAATTTTCCATGAAATCCACTTTCATCATAAAGTGTTTTTAAGAAAAATCTTAATTCTTCTTCTAATAATTCAGTATCACCGATGTAATGGCCATCTTTATATTTAAACAATTCGCTAGGCTTAGATTTAAACGTCATGAAGCTTGGATTTTCATATGCATACTGTTCAATATTAGTTTTTTTAGCCATAGCCCAATTGCCAGAATTATTACTATATATAATAATATCTTCACCAACAGCTTCCACATATTGATACTCTGTCTTAATTTTTTCTTCATACCTGTCATATATATTCATTTCATAATAGGCTTGATTTTCATTTTGATAAATTATTGTTTCTTGAGAACCAATTCTTTCTGTCAATCCATATTTGCCATCCCAGTATTGAAAAGTTTGCATTTTAACTGTACAACTTTTGTTATTTATTTCTTCAAAAGCATTATCTAATTTTGCCCCATTTTGACATCCAAAACAAAAAAATGTGAACACTAAAATGATTAATAATAAAAAAATTTTCTTTATATCCTTCATACTCGTATTAAAAACCTCTATAAATTATAACAACCTACAACTTTTAACTTGTCACAGAAAATTCCTAATGCTCTTAGCATTTCTTTTCCTTCTATAGAATTAATATTACCTTCAATTTCCACATAGAAATAATAATTCCATATAAGTTCTTTCATTGGTCTACTTCTTAAACTTCTCATATTAAAACCATGAGAACCAATAATATTCAATGTTTTCGCTAGTGCCCCTGCCTCATTTTTTACAGTAAAAACTAATATACAATGTTCATCTTTTTTACTACTAGTTTTATTTAAGCTTCTACAAAAAGCACCAAATCTAGTTGTATTTGTGTTTTTCACATTAATATTTCTTTGTAATACTTCTAAGTCATAAATTTCAGCTGTATCACTTGAAGCAATTGCCGCTATTGTATTATCATTTTGTTCTGAAACATATTTTGCGGCTAATGCAGTATTTAGTGATTCTACAGTCTCTAAATTATGTTCATTAATAAAATTTACACATTGATCTAAAGCTTGTTTATGTGAATATACTGTTTTAATATTTTCTAGTTTTGCCCCTTTTTTAGAAATCAAATTATGTGTTACTTCTAACTCCAAAACTTGATTAACGTATAAAGAACCAGAAAACATTAAATCCATTACAAGTCCAACTTCACCAGCGTAGCTATTTTCTAATGGCAACACACAAACATCACATTCTCCTTTTTCACATGCATGATATGCATCTTGAAAACTTAAATATGAAACGTAGTTAGCATTAGGAAACATCTTCTTAGCAGCAATATAAGCAAATGCACCTTTAACACCGCTATAAGCAACTTTAATTCCATCAATCAAAGCTGATTGATATTTTTTAGATATATCCATTGTATCTTTTAAGAAATTTACATAGTATGGTTTTATATCTTCATCAATAATATATTCTAAATTTTTATTAATTAATTCTTGTTCTCTTGATGAATCAAATATTGGTAAGGCATGTTCTTTTTTATAGTTAGCAACTTCACTACTTGCTTTCATTCTTTCTTCAAAAAGTTTAGCCATTTGTTCATCAATTTCATTGATTTTTTTTCTTATATCTTTCAAATCAGACATATTATATCTCCTTGTAATCTTTGATTAATTTCTCAAATGAATTTAAAGATTTTTTTATCATTTCTTGTGATACACAATATGATAGTCTCACATAACCAGGACAACCAAATGAATCACTAGGCACTAGCAATAGTTCGTATTTTTTTGCAAATTCACAAAATTTATTTGCATCATTATCTAGCGACTTCATAAAAATATAAAAGGCACCTTCTGGTTTTATAACATCATATCCATATGATATTAAAGCATTATATAAAATATCTCTATTTTCTTTATATATATCAATATTCGAAGTGTATCCAAGACAATGTGGAATCATATATTGAAATAATGCGGGAGCACAAACAAATCCCAAGCTTCTTCCAGCACCACATATAGCAAAATACACATCAGCTTTATTAACACAATTTGAGCCCACTAATATATACCCTATTCTTTCACCAGGTAATGATAATGATTTACTAAAAGAATAACAAACAATTGTATTATTATAATATTTAGTAACATAAGACATTTCTTTATCTTTATATACTAATTCCCTATATGGTTCATCAGATATTAAATATATGTTCTTATTATATTGTTTTTCTTTTTCTTTTAAGAATTCAGTTAATAAAACTAACTCTTCTTCATTTAACACAACACCAGTTGGATTATTAGGATAATTAATGATAATAGCTTTAGTATTATGATTTATTGATTTATCTAATAATTCTAAATCCGGTTTGAAATTATTATTTGTTTTTACTTCCACAATTTTTCCATTAGCTTTTTCAATAAAAACTTTATATTCAGGAAAATAAGGAGTTAATACAATAACTTCATCACCTTCATTTAATATTGCATTCAAAGTAATTGTAAGACTAGCTGCAGCACCACATGTCATATAAATAAGACTTGCTTCTTCATTAAGATTATATTTATTATTAATATATGCGGCAATAGAATTTCTTACATTAAAATCTCCAGCACCAGATGTATATCCATGTAATAATTCTGGTGATGTTTCTTTGATTAATTTTTCTAATGTTTCATTAACAATACTAGGTGCAGGCACATTCGGATTTCCTAAACTAAAATCAAATACATTTTCTTCTCCAATTTCAGATTTTCTTTTTTTACCATATTCAAATAAATTTCTAATCGCAGAAGGTTTAGCACCTAAATCATACATTTTTCTATTTATCATAATTCACCTAAAAAAACTTATTTTTTTATATATATAATATATTATTATACAACAAATCACTAAAAAACTCAATAAAATAAAAAGGCTTACAGTTAGCATATTTTCAAAACATATTATAAACAAAAAAAATAACTCAAGGAACCCTTGAGTTATTT
>JAEIGA010012258.1_pt1 | contig 13004 bp, 4 predicted proteins | sample 9270691 | NCBI WGS metagenome assembly JAEIGA01 (sample SAMN17057246, study PRJNA624740) | gut metagenome | biome: biome; isolation source: fecal sample | host: Bos grunniens | place: China: Xizang | collected 2019 | reverse complement strand
AGGTGTCATCTGATGTCGTTATAGCCTTGCTTCCAACCTTGTTTTTACCGTTTAATTTTGCGAAAACTCTGATGAACAGCGCCGCGGTTATGTTGCTTTATAAGCCTGTAACTCTCGCGCTTTCGCGCGTAGGACTTATATCAAAAAGAACCGACACGCGCTTCACTCGAAGCTCTATAATTATAATTTTGGCGGGAGTTGCTTCACTCGTGGCGGCTATCGCAATATTCGCGTACCTGTCCCTGGCGAAATAAAAACGTTTGCCGGAGCGCGATAAACTTAACGTGTTTAATCGTTCATTTTGCCTTTTCAAACGATAAAAAATGTTCGGAAAACTCCGATTTTGCAAACTATAGGTTGCAATTATACATATTTTCGCTCGTTTATTTGCATTTTTTAAACTTCTATTTTTCTTGAAAACGATTTCAAAAAAGCATACATGTTTCGCAAAAAAGTCCTTGGTTGCATAAATGCGTCTTCCTTGACTTCGCGCCACGGGTGGCGCGAATATCGATACTTGCCCGCAGCGATCGATTTGATATGATGCTTCTAAGGGGGCGATATGTCCTTTTGGTCTCGATATATGCTTCTTCGTCGCTTTCTCTCCTTTCGTCTCAAAGCTTCCACACATTTTGCAACATTTTACAGCGCTATGCCTTTGTTGAAAGTGTATATGTTTTGAAAACTATATTTGTATAATTTGCCAATTGAAAAAATTTTCCATTTGTTATATAATTATTATATATAATGAATAAATTACAACCTGCGCTATGTGGCGCAAGGGGAAAGGATTCTTATGAAAAATAGATTCACAAGGGTTTTGATGCTCATACTTGTATTAAGCGTGGCTCTGGCTGCGGTGTTAGTTATCGTTGCATCGGCTGACGAGTCTGACGGCGGCACGGAAGGCTCTAATACAGAGACTACATATGTACCGCAAATTGTCAGCAAAAACCTCTCTTACGCGGAGTATCTATATATGTACTTTGCGGTTCCGTACTCTAACATGCCCGCAGGCGCTACACTTAAACTCAATCTCTACAGTGTCGTTCCTACGGAGGGCGTGGAGCCGGTTCACACCGCAACATCGTTCGAAATACAGACTATTAAGAGTATAGGCGCAGACCCTGCAGATCTGTATTGCGTATTTGTTTCACAGGGTATACCTGCACACGCGATGGGCGATTATATCTATGCTCAGCCTGTTCTTACAAATGGCGAAGCTGTAACCACAGGCGCTGTTGAAAAGTACAGCGTAGCTGAGTATTTGTACGACCGCCTTTACACTCACGATTTCATCAGCAAGACAGAGGCTGACAAAGAGGACTTTGACCGCAAGGAGCTGTACATAAGCCTTCTTGAGTACGGTGCTGCGGCTCAGATTCATTTCGCAGAGAAGGGCACCACACCGACTCCCGTTACCGAGCTTGTTTACTACAATTTCAAAGAGGCGCGGGTTTCCGATAATTCGGGATTTGCAACCGCCGGAGAAACAGCAACGATTGCCCACGACGGTACGGCGCATCCCCATGCAAATCACGTTGGCTGGACAGTAATCTCTTACGATGCTGATAACAACAAGACCGAAACAGTATACAGCGAAACCACTATTGAAATAACTTACGCCGCAAAGGCTACGATCGTAGTGCCGAAATTTGATTATACCAGTTTTGAAGATAAGCTTGCTGCCCAGGTTGAAGCGGATGAGAAAATGATGGCGGCTAAATGGGCGGAGTTTGAGAGAAAAGCAGGCAAGGAAATGGCAGACGCCTTCAAGCAGCTTTACACTCTCTTTGGCGATGAAATCGTAGGCTGGTACGCAAATCTTTATTCACGCGGCTTCAATGATCCCGATAACGGTGTGTACGCCGGCGGATATTACGCAACTACGTCTGCTAAGGGAGCTGAGGGATACGGTCCCGACGTTGAGGCAACCGACCAGGCGCTCAGATTTATAGCCCAGTCCGGAATGGTTCAGCATCTCGGCGTTACGAGTGTTGACGATCTTGGAAAAGAGGGCGTGCTTCCCGACTGGATGAAGCAGGAGATTGTTTATTTCGTTATGAGCCTTCAGGACCCCGATGATAGATATTTTTATCATCCTCAGTGGACCTATTCGGGTGACGATGACAGACGACTTGGCAGAGACCTTGAATGGGCGAACTCCATACTTAAAAGATTCGGACATGTGGCTCCTTACGGAAAGCCCACTGATAAAAACCCGCAAACCAAGATCACGCCAGAGGCGTATCTTAAGTCTCTCGGCTATGAGTCTGCCGCTGAAGCAAACAGCGAAATTACGTCAGGCGCATCTGTAATGAGTCTCAGAGCAACTGCGAGAGGCGCGGTATCCTACGTGCTGCTCGCTACGTCGACAACCGAGACCGAAACATCGGTTACCAGCATTACCGAAGCGATAGAGTCTCACGCAAACCTCGCTTCCTATCTTGAGAGCCAGATTCTGCTTGACAAGAACCCCTGGACCTACGGTGACGCGCTTAACTCAGTATATGCGCAGATAGGTTCAGCTTCAGCTGCGAAAGGCAAATATGAGAGCCCTAACGGAACCGCGACCGAAGATAAGCCGTGGTACGAGGGTATGACATTTAAGGATATGACTATCGCGTACATTACGAAGTACCTGGATGAAGAAACCGGTCTTATAGATGACGGCTGGAGGGATGTATCCGGACGCAAAGGAAACGAGTTCGCTAATACAAACGGTCTTCTCAAAACTATTCCTATATTTAATAACTGGGGATATGAGTATCCCAATATCGATAAGGCTGTAGCCTCCGTAATGGGCGCGCTTTCCCGCGAGACACCTGAGACGACAACGTACATAACAGACTACTATAACCTTTGGTCTTCGCTCAACGGACTTAAGACGAACGTTGCTGATTGTTACAAGGATGATGCAGCAAAGCAGCTCGAGATTTACACGTACATAGCGGATGTGTTTAAAAAGCATGGCGCGCGGGCTATAACTAACACCTATAACGAGCTCGCTCAGTACAAGAGAGCTGACGGCGGATTTAACAACAGCAAGTCTATCAGCAGTAATGCCGGTGTCGGAGGTGATTATCCGAGAGCTCTTGGCGGCGTTGACGAATCCTACTGTGATTCCGTAAACATTGCGATGAGCACCGTTCGCGCTATGTTCAGCGCGCTTGGCTACTCGCCGCTCCAGTTCTATACTGCATCCGACTGGATGAGATATGAACAGATTCTCAATAGTGCAACGGTTGTTCCAAAGTAATATAGCTTGACAGCCTTACGGCGTCTTACCTAAGCTACAACGATCTGCTTCGTGAGGATTGCGTTTTCCGGCGGTAAAATTTTCTCGCCTGATCAGTTTTTTGGCCGTAAGTGTATAAGCTAAAAAACTTGAACTCTTATCTTCATAGAGCCGGGATTTGCCGCGCGAGGCAGGGCGAAACAACAAAAAAATAAATGCTCAAAAGGCTTATCACTGAGCCTTTTGAGCATTTTTGTTTTTGTTGAGCTCTTGCCATAACATTTATTTTAGAACCTTTAATTTTTGTTGAGCACTTACCACAAGATTTATTATAGAATTGTTTCAGGCCTCTAAACGAAAAAGTTTTATTTGTTATGAATTAAGCTTTCTGACCAAAATGAACCATAAAAGTAAAGTGTTGTTGTCATTTACAGGGATTTCGGGAGCTACGGAGAGAGGCAAGAGAGCTTTTGTTTTGCGTTTTTTGTTATTACAGTGTCGCTAAAGGTGAGCATTCAGAGCTGTGAGACGGTACTGCGAGCTCGAGATAAGCATTTAAGCCTTGAGACTAATACTGTGAGCTCGAAATGAGCATTCAGAGCTGTGAGACGGTGCTGCGAGTATGGGGAAATGTTGTAAGCGCGGGATAAATCTGATTGTCCGGCGTATTATGCATCGCTTTGTTTTCCCGGGATAACGTCTTCGTATTCACAAGGCTATTGACGCATCGGTATTGCCGGCGGCCGGCTCTCAGTGCATCAATCCGGCTACATTAAGCTCTGCAAAGCACAATGTAATCCGCCTGTTATTTATAATATTGTAGCAGAACGCACATCGGTCCGATTGGAATCCTAACATTAAAGCCGATTAAATACTTGCGCTCGGTGGGGATTTTTAAATTCTCCGCTAAGAACATCACCCTTTATAACGACGCTCGTTTTTCTATCTCCCTTCCATTTATTATAGGAAATATTTTAAGCGCTTGATAGTAACCTCTTGCTTCGTCGTCAGGGACTTTCGGCCGTTTTGTTGCTGTGCTTTTGTCGATTTATGCAAAAGATGCGCCTTTTATGTGCAATACTACTAAAAAGGTTTTTGAAATTTTATCTAGATTGTCTATTGAAATTTTTTAGTATTTTATAGTATAATATTAGTAGCCCTACTATTTTAATATGGCAAAATATGCTTTTTGGGCGGCTTGATGTCCGCCGGGGCTACATGAAAATGTTATTTCAAAAATTTCATTATAAGAAAGGAAATTAGAAATGAAAAAATTGTTGGTACTAACACTTGTGCTTGTAGCAGCACTTGTTGCTATGTCATCATGCAATCAGACTGATCCCTGCGCTAAGGGACACAGCTATGGTGACTACGTATCAAACAACGATGCAACCTGTACGGTTGACGGAACAAAAACCGCTGAATGTACAGTTTGCGGAGAGAAAGATACGGTAACCGACGTAGGCACTAAGGGTCACACCTTTACAAACTATGTGTCTAACAACGATGCAACCTGTACTCTCGACGGCACAAAGACTGCAACGTGTGATAAATGCGATGCAACCGATACCGTGTTGGATGTAGGCTCTGCGGCTCACACCTTTACAAATTACGTATCCGACGGCAACTTTACCTGTACTGCTGACGGTACCAAGACAGCAAAGTGTGACTACTGCGACGCAACCGATACCGTAACAGATGTTGGATCCGCCGCCCACATCTTCACAAATTACATATCCGACGACAATGCAACCTGTACCGAAGACGGTACCAAGACCGCAAAGTGTAATAGATGTGATGCGACAGATACGATAGTTGATGTTGGCTCGGCAGGTCACACCTTCACAAATTACGTATCTGACGGCAACGCAACCTGTACCGCTGACGGCACCAAGACCGCAAAGTGCGACTACTGCGACGCAACCGATACCGTAACCGAAGAGGACACGATGCTTGAGCACACCCTTGACGAGACAAAGTACGTTTATGACGCAGACGGTCACTGGTTCAAGTGCTCCGGATGTGATTTCGTAGGCGAGACGGAAGCTCACCAGATCTTCGGCAACAGGTGCCAGATTTGTGGTTACGTCGGCGAATCCGTAGACTACGGTGACGTTACCGTTATGGGTAAGGATAGAAGATATAACTTTGTTATCGTAGACGCGATTGACAAGATATCCAACGAAGCGATTGAATCTCTCGCACTTATGGATACGCTTAAAGCTAAGGGCTTCGATTTCTACCGTACCTATATGGACGAGGATATCGGCGACCAGGAAATAGTTGTAGGATACGATCCCTCGAGAGCCATTTCGAGAAGAGCTTACGACTTCCTTGGCAGACTTGATAAAGAGTCCTATTTCGATATGAGATACGTGGTATACGCAGACAGCGGTAATATCGCTATCGCATACGAGCTCAACCAGTACACCGACCTTTCCGTTCTCGGACTTATATTCGACGAACTTATGGCGAAGCTTGTCGGTGACAAGGATTATATCGCTATAGACCGCGGCATTGTTATGCAGGGCTCTATCGATCTTATCGCAGAGCAGGCAAAGCTTGATGAGATACTTGAGGCTGAGCAGTGGACAACTGTTGAGAAGAATCTCGTTGAAAAATGGGGAGCAGAGAAGGGCGCTGAGCTTCTCGAGGCGTTCAAGACTCTCTATAGCCTTTATGACGACGGACTCGTTGTTTGGGCAGCAAACCTCTACGACCCCGGCATAGGCGGCTTCTACGCTACCGCATCCGGCCGTGACCACGAGGGTATTTATCCCTCTGCCGAGACTACCGGCATGGCTTTGGATATGGCTAACTCGTTCGGAGCTCCCGCTGATATTAAAACTCTTATTCCTGATATTATGAAATATCAGATAGTATACTTCCTTAAGAGCATCCAGGATCCCGACGGATATTTCTACGCTCCCGGAGCTAAAAAGTCCGATTGGAGAGCAGGCGGCGTTGCGGCTCGCGCACGTAACCTCTCGAGAGCAGAGAGCCTTCTCAATGCATTTGGCGCAAAGCCCACCTATGATACCTCTACAGGTACGTGGGGCGATGAAATCACTGCAGACGAGTACTGGGAGGACCTCAGATCCCGCGGTCTCGTTAACCAGGATCCCCCGAAGGTTCCCAAAAACGTAGAGGATGCGGCAAACGGCGTAGCCAGCCTTCGCGACTCCTCCGTAGTAGCAGTAGCTTCTATCTACACCTCCGTTCAGGCAGTTGCCGATTCGGCTAACGAGCTTAACGATTACAAGCTCTTTATCGACTGGATTGAGAATCAGAACGTTGTAACAGGTCCTTACGGCGCAGGTAACAACATTCAGGCTAGAATTCAGGAAATCATAAAGGCGAGCGATATACTTGAGAGAAACGAGGGCAAATATGCTCCCGCAGAAACTGAAGCTGATAAGTATAAGAAATACGCAGGTATGAACATGGTTGAGATGGTTCGTGACCACCTTGACAGAAACGTAAACGAGACCACAGGTATCTGGGGAGCTCCCACTGAGGCAAAGCCTAACGGTACTGAGTTCGCTTACACCAACGGCTTCTTCAAGATTGTAGCGGTTTACAACGCTATCAAGGCGCCCGTTCCTCATCCTGCAAAGGCTGCTGAGGCTCTTATGAACGGTACTGTCAGCGCTGAGCCGACAAGCACCAACGCGTGTGACGTTTACAACATCTGGGCAGGTATCACCATGCTTCAGACAAACGTTAGCTCGTACCAGACTGATGAGGCTGTAACTACGGCAACTCTTAACAAAATTGATGAGCTTATCGCAGAATACGGCGCAACTCCTATCATAACCTCTTACAACAAGCAGAAGAACTATCAGAAGGAAGACGGTTCCTTCTCGCACAATACCAGCGGCTCTGCTGAAACCTATCAGGGACCTCTCGTAGTTGGTCTTGGCTACAACGAGGGTGATATTGACGCAATAGCAAAGGCGCTCTGGTCAACCATCGCTCCTATCGCGAAGCTTTACGGCGCGACAGGCAAATCCGGCTTCTACCGTCACAATTATATGGAGTGGATCCAGATAATTCTCGAGAACGGTCCTATAGTTAAGTACGACTATAAGGAAGTACAGGCAGGAACCGTAACCTACGTTCCCAACACCAGACTTCCCGGTCCGAGCTATGCGGCAGTTGAAGCAGAAGCTCCTATTGAGGCAGTTGCAGTGTCCGACGCGATCGTTTGCGTACCTTGCTTCAACACTGACTACACCTCTTCGGGCAAGAAGCAGTCCTATGTAGCATAAGAAAAACTTGAGTTTTGTAAATTAAGTTTTACAAATTGCTATAATTAGACTTGAATTTAACGCTAACATATAACTTGGTTTAAATTCAAAATAAACCCAAAAAGAGCAGGCGAGAAATTTCTCGCCTGCTCAGTTTTTTTGGCCGTAAGTGTATAAGCTTAAAAAGGCTATTTGTCAATAGTTGACGCGAACCGGGGCTTAAGCTAAACAATGAAAATGTTAAAAAACTTATAACAATCTGAAAATTCCATTGCAAATATCTTAGTTTTAGTGTAAAATGTTTAAAGAAAGTTTTGTTTTATGTGTGGCGTGAGAATATAAGGTTCACGACATGCATTCCGCTCTCCCTTATAAAGAAAGGTAACAGAAATGAAAAAACTCCTGGCAATTGTAGCCGCGATATTTGCTTTGATTTTGTCAATGTCCTCATGCACCGGCGATCACGCATCGTCTCAATCCTGTAAGGATGGACATAGCTTCACAAGTTATGTATCAAACGGCGACGCAACCTGCGAGCATGACGGAACGAAGACAGCAACGTGTGACAGGTGCGATTCCACCGAAACGATCACCGACACCGGGTCAAAACTCGAACACAGCTTCGGCGAATATTTAACCAATAATAACGCAACCTGCGAGCGTGACGGTACTAAAAGCAGAAGCTGCAGCGTGTGCGCAGCAACTGATACCGTGACCGATATAGGAAGCAAGCTGCATCACAGCTTTACTGCCTACCTGCCGGACGGCAACGCAACCTGCGAGCGCGACGGCACGAAGACTGCAAAATGCGACAGGTGCGACGCACTTGATACGACAACCGACGAGGGCTCGGCGGGGCATCTGTTCAAAAGCTATGTGTCAAACGGTGACGCAACCTGTACCGAGGACGGTACAAAGACTGCCGTCTGTATAAGAAATGACTGCGAAGCCACCGATACCCTCACCGATGAGGGCTCGGCGGGGCATCTGTTCAAAAGCTACGTGTCAAACGGTGACGCAACCTGTACCGAGGACGGTACAAAGAGCGCAAAGTGCGCAAGATGCGATGCGGTAGACACGGTGACGGAGGACGGCTCTGCGCTTAAACACGATTTTAGTGGCGAATATCTTTTTGACGAAGAGTATCACTACCACAAATGCAAGGTATGCGACACTACCGATACAAAGCTGTATCATACACTTACAAACGGCAAATGCGATACCTGCACCTACACTGTCGTCTCGCCCGATTACGGCGACGTTACGGTTATGCTCCCGGGTGAAGAGGTGAACATAATAGTTGTAGAAAACCGCGACACCTTAAAGCTTTATGACGTTTATAGCGATTTCGTCAAGCTTGGATTCAGATCCTGGATTTGCGACGTGTATGAGCCTGTCATAGAACACGAGATAGTTTTCGGCTATGATAAAAGGCGCGAGATATCAAGGACGGCGTATGACATTCTCTATTCCATGAGTAAGGATTCATATTACGATATGCGCTATCTCGTTTATGCAGACAGCGGTAAGGTATGCGTAGCCTACGATTATAACGAATATACCGATCTTGGAGTGGTGGATTTAATCAAAAAAGAGGTTTTTGAGACACTCCTTGGCGGCAAGGATTACATAACGGTTGATAAGGGTGTTCTTATGCAGGGCAGAATTGACCTCATTGCAGAGCAGAAGAAGCTTGATGAGGTCAAGGCGGAGGAGCAGTGGGCGGCTCGCAAGGAGGCTCTTGTCGAAAAATGGGGCGAAGAAAAGGGACTCGAAATTTACGAGGCATATAAATCCTTCTATTCCCTTTGTGATGACGGACTCGTCGTTTGGGCGGCAAATCTTTACGACTCCGGCGTTGGCGGCTACTACGCTACCTCGTCAGGACGCGACCATATAGGATACGCACCGTCACCGGAGCTTACCGAGATGCATTTGCGCCTTGCGGGAAATCTTGGCGCTCCCGACGATATGAAGACTATTATCCCCGATATTATGAAATATCAGATAGTATATTTCTGTAAGTTCATTCAGGACCCCGACGGATATTTTTATCCCCCTATGGCGAAAAAGTCGGATTACAGAGCCGGCGGTGTTGCTGCACGCGCGCGCAATCTCAGCGCGGCAATAACGCTTCTCAGAGCCTTTGGAGCCGGACCCACCTACGATACCTCGACTGGGCAGATCGGCGACGGTATTACGGCAGACGAATACTGGAATGACCTCAGAGAACGCGGACTCGTTAATCAAGATCCGCCAAACGTTCCAAGGAATGTAGAGGATATCGAATCCGGGCTTATGAGCATTCGCACCTCGGTGGCCACCGCGGTTTCGAGTGTTCTGGACACATCGGTATCCGCTGCGGCTTCTACAAAAAATGAGCTCAACGATTATAAGCTTTTTATAGACTGGATAGAAAAATATAATTTAAAGAAGAGTCCTTACGGTGCGGGAAACACCATACAGGCGAGATCACAGGAGATAAAGACAGCGAGCGAGAAAATGCAGCCTGCCGTTTATACTCCTACGGAAAGCGAAGCGTCGAATCCGAAGTACGCAAAGTATGCGGGACTTACTATGCGTGAGATTGCTATAAAGTATATGAATGACAGCGTAAACCCCGAAACCGGTATCTGGGGGGACCCTGATCTTGCCAGACCCGGAACCAATGGCACGGAGTTCCTCTACACCAACGGCTTCTTTAAGGTTGTATCTGCGTATAACATTCTGGGCGCGCCTCTTCCTTATCCTGAGAAGGCGGCTGAAGCGCTTCTTCTCGGTACGATATCGAGTGAAGCGAGCAACACCAATAGCTGCGACGTTTATAACATCTGGTCGGGTCTGACCATGCTCCAGAGCAATGTAAAAACGCAGTACGCAGGCGAGGAAAATGCTGAGATACGCGAGAGTACACTCGCGAAAATAGACGAGCTGATAGCTGAGTTTGGCGCGGAGCCGATACTCGTATCCTACGAAAAGCAAAAGAGATATCAGAAGGAGGACGGCTCGTTCTCGCACAACGTCAACACGTCTAACCCCCTTCACCAGGGTCCGCATCCTGTCGGTCTAGGCTGGAGAGAGGGCGACGTTGACGCAATAGGCAAATGCCTGTGGGGAACTATTGCACCGATAAACTCTGTATACGGGGCAAAAGGAGTTTCCTACTATTACGAGCATCATTTTATGATGTATATGGAAATTCTTGTTTCAAACGGACCTATAGTCAAATGTGATGCGGATACCGCAGGTCATACAAAGGATGAGTGCGAGGCAAACACAAGACTTGACGGACCCGTGTTTGAGCCGCTTATCGTAACCCCCGAAAAGAGCGAGGTAACGCAGACTGAAATATCCTCAGAAACGGCTTTTATTCCCGCTGTTATTTCAGACTTGTCATATACATCAAAGAAGCGCTATATAGCATAAAGTGCTAAAAATGAAAAGTATTATTTGCAAAAAACGAGAAAACGAGATAAATTTAAAGCTTCAATCATACTTAAAATGAATAACTCTTCGCGGTAAAATTAACATTTGCGACCCGGGTTGCCGCCATGATGCGAAATGCCCGCAATATGGTGTACGTGAGATGCGCGAAGCTACATAAACGAAAAATCTCGATTCTTTCAGCGAGGTCCTCATTCGTTGGGGCCTCGCTTTTATTACGCGTAAATATTTATTGTGCAAAATAAACAATAAAAAATATTTATTTTAGTCAATTTGCTAATTGAAATCGGATACCCCTTAATGTATAATAGACAGTAAAGACGGAGACGTATGTGTCTCAAATCTTTAGGTGAGAGGATTTATTATGTACGCAGGAAACAAAAATTACGATGCCACCTGGCGCGATCCGTATTTCGAGCGGGCATACGAGCAGCTTGGCGCTGACGAGAGAGCCGCGGGTATCGTTGACGCTCTTAAAACGATGTATACGATGTATACCGACGATCTTATCAAATGGTATGCGAATCTCTACGACCCGTATTACGGAGCGTTTTACTGTACTACGAGCGGCAAGGAAAACGACGGATTTTTGCCCGACATCGAGAGCACGATGCAGGCGATGGACTTCCTTGAGAGAAGCGGTATGATGGATCATATGGAGAAGAAGGATTACCGCCTCGTGCTTACTGACGAGCAGAAAAAGAAGCTTGTCAGATTTATCAAGAGCATGCAACAGCCGAATGGATATTTCTATAATCTCGTGATGGACCAAGAGGTCCTCGATAAATACATATCGCGCCGTGGCCGCGATCTTACCTGGTGCACGAATTTCTTGCGCGAGCTTGGTGCTTCGCCTACGTACGACACTCCCGACGGTATGAAGGGCGACGGTCTTGATAAGGACGGCAATCCCGTTTCGGACTACGTGTCCGCAGCGCCCGTCGCTGACAAGGCTGAGGAGAGTGATTCCGCGGCACAAAGAGCGGCTGCGCTCAATAACTATCCGGAGTACCTTGAGAACCGCGAAACCTTCCTTAAATGGCTTGAGGAAAAGGTACCTATCAAGACGGGCTCGTACGGCGCGGGAAATCTTCTTAACGCCGTATTCCGCGAGATAAAGGCTCGCTCTGACGCGCTTATTGAGGCAGGTGCTGATTATTCGCTTTGCGACACTCTCATTGAATGGCTCAACGAGAGAATAGACGAGAACACGGGATATTGGTCACCTCTGCCTACCTTTGCGGGAACGAACGGATATTTCAAGACTATATCTATATACAACGTGTGGGGTTATCCGTATCCCGAGCCTGTTAAGGTGACGAAGTCCATACTTGACGGAATTCTCGGCGACGAGCCCTCGACTACCAATATCTGCGAGGTGTTTAATCTTTGGCAGGCGCTCGGCTCGACCAAGAGTAACGTTAAAAAATACCATTCACCCGAGGTAGCCGAGAAGGTTCTCGACCAGATAAAGCAGGTAATGTACGACAGAGGTCGCGATGCGGTGCTTAACACCTATAAAAAGCAGTCGGCGTACCAGATGCCCGACGGCGCGTTTGCTCACAGAGTTGACAGATGCTTGCTTTGGCATCAGGGAGATATCCCGGTAGGCACGGGTGGACAGGAGGGCGACGTTGACGCTATCGGTAAGGCTTGTATGGGCATCACCGATAATATCGCAAACGCTCTTGGTATAAGTCGTATACCGATGTTCTCCGAGCGCGAGTTCAAAATCTATACAGATATACTCAATAGCGCGAAGCCGGTTATCAAACCGAACACTCCCCCGAAAAGATAATTTGGCGCTCAAAAAGCGCAACACGGGTCAGATGTAATACAGACCGTACGATAAGATAATAAGGAGACTAAAGATATGAAAAGAAACGATTATTCCTGGCGCGAGCCGTATTGGCAAAGCACGAGAGAACAGCTCGGCGGCGACGAGCAGGCTGATAAAGTTGTTGAAGCCTTAAAGACGTTTTTCTCGCTCTATTCAGACGAAATCGTCGAGTGGATGGCAGAGCTTTACGATCCCGGGGAGGGCGCGTTTTATTGCACACACAGCGGTAAGT
>JAEIGA010012257.1_pt1 | contig 13005 bp, 12 predicted proteins | sample 9270691 | NCBI WGS metagenome assembly JAEIGA01 (sample SAMN17057246, study PRJNA624740) | gut metagenome | biome: biome; isolation source: fecal sample | host: Bos grunniens | place: China: Xizang | collected 2019 | reverse complement strand
TTTTTCATTTGTATGTGAAACGTCAATTACCATATGCATTTCATTCATTTTACGGATTAAGTTTTTACCTTTTTCAGTTAATCCTCTTACTGGATTTCCTTTAACTCCAGTAGCTAATGCATTTTCATCATTCCAGCAAAGACTAGCTAATCGAATGCCATGTTCATACATCCATTCAACGGCTTCTTCTTCGTTTTCTTTAATTCCACACATTACTTCAACACTCATTAATGCTAATGGTTTATCTGCTTTTAAATCTTCTCTAGTTAATACTCGATGCCATACATCTTGATTAATTAATTCATCTTCACAATCTAAAATCATAGCTTTCATTTCATCCCAGTTTTGGAATCCTTCGAAGTATGACGCCATGGCAATCGAAGTTACTTCACCTTTAAAAACACGATCATTGTGACGATTCTTTAAAACGTTTCTTTCTCCATTCTTATATTTTTCATGGATATCAAATCCTAAGTCTGCATGTAAATCAAATATTTTCATGTTATTCGCCTCCATAAATATAATCAAAATATTTTAATTCTTTATCAATGTTCTCACCAGTATCATATGATTCATTGTTTAAGAGTTCAAGTAAAAACTCTAAATTATCGAAATGATTTAAACATTCAATACCAATTTTTTGTGCACGTTTAAATATTTCCATAAATGATTCATTACTTTTTTTGGTATTGTCTGTTGGGAAACACCATTCTTGATGCTTTTCATTTAAGACATCATATGTTTCATCAATTTTATATGGTATTACATTACCGCTATATAACCAAGGTTTCTTTACTTTCTTTTCATATGCTTTTAAGATTTTTGTTTTTGCTCCTGTAGGATCATAGAGATAATTTTGAATATGGTACCAATCGTTTAAAGCATCTTTAATTTGTTTTTCATTTAAATCTACATCAAATACTTCTTTTAAAGTAGGAATATAGATTTTAGAAATAGCTTTTAATGTATGTTTGCTTTGCTTTGCTAATAGATAAAATTTGAATGTTTTAATCGTTTCATTTTTTATCTTTTTAAGCATCATTGCATCCATCATCGATTCAAATCGATGATGCCATGCTTCAGAGATTCCTGTGTATGCACCAGTTCTATAATTGACATAAGGATGTGCACGTGAATCTAATGCCCAATGACATAAATGACCAGATAGATAAGAAATCATTGCTTGTTTGATATCTTTATCTTGTTCATTTTCTATACATTTCATTGCATTTTGATAGAAATCATTAATTCTTGATGCATGTACAAGATTTCCAATATTTCGAATATGTGCACATTCTTTATTGAAAAACTTATAGAAAAAGAAGAAATCAGGTCCATTACTACCAATGATGAATTCTCGAGGGTATTGTCGAATTGTGTTTTTTAATTGTGTATTTGAGATTTCATTATATACTGTTTTCGCAAATAAACCATGTGTAATAATATTAGGCATAATCTCACCTCAATTATTTAGATTATATCACAAAAATAAAGAGTATTGATGGATAAAAAAAGTGTTTTTGATATTAGAGGGTTGTGATATAATGATATAGTGAAAGGAGTTTTTATATGTTAAATATATTCAATCCATCTACATTATGGGCAATATTAAATGCTGTTATAGATATTTGTTGCACATGGGCAATATTTTATTATGTTTTAAAAATCGTACGTAATAACTCACGTACTGTACAAATATTTAAGGGAGTTGTTTTAATTATCTTCGTTCAATTTATTGCTAATTTGTTCGATTTAAAAACAATGGGTTTACTTGTTAGCATGTTTGTTAATTGGGGACCATTAGCTTTAATTGTATTATTCACTCCTGAAATTCGTAGTATGTTAGAAAAGATTGGTAAGACAAATGTTCTTTCAAGAATTTCTACACTTACAAGTAATGAAAGAGAAATCTTAGTTGATGAATTAGTAAAAGCAAGTGTTGAATTATCTAAAACTCAAACAGGTGCTTTAATTTCATTAGAACAAGGACACTCTTTAACTGATTATATTAAGACTGGTACAATTATGAACTCGATTGTTACAAGTGAATTATTGTGTTCAATCTTTGTTCCTGGAACTCCTTTACATGATGGTGCGGTAATTATTCAAGGGGATAAAATCGCTTGTGCAAGTGCATACTTCCCACCAACAACTTTCGATTTCCCATCTAGTTATGGGGCAAGACACCGTGCTGCTATTGGAATTAGTGAAATCACTGACTCAATTAGTATTGTTGTAAGTGAAGAAACTGGAAAAATTTCAATTGCTGAAGGTGGACGTTTAACAATTGTTGATGAAGAAAAATTACGTGAATACTTACTTCAAGCAATTTGTTTACAAGAAAGTGTTGTTAAGAATGCAGATCAAGTTTCTCAAAGAAAAGATGATGAAATTGAATTTGAAAATGGTAAACAAGGAAATAAAGGTCCTAAAATTACAGCTCATCTATTAAAAAATTCTAAGAGATATGCTAGTAAGGAAGAAGTAAAAGAAGAGGTTAAACAACCTGAAGTTAAGTCTACTTACAAAAAGCAAGCAGCTAGAAAAACTAAAAAAGAAGGAAAAATGATTGCGGAAGAAATTGTTTATGAAGCAATTGATGATTCTACAACTGAAAACAAAGGAGGGAATCAATAATGGCTAAAAGAAAACAAAAGACATCTTATATTGATGAAAAGAAAGTTGAATTAGCAAAAACGATTGCTTCGCAAAGTGAAAAGATTACAAAATCTTATATTAACTTTGGAAATTATTTTATGAAAGCATTTAGATGGTTCTCAAATTGGTTTGACCGTCTATTATTCAACCGTCGTTTTTCGAAAGAAATTGCATTGTTATTAGCAATTTTATTATACGTATCAGTAAACTCTGTAGATAGTTTAAATAATGTTACGGCTTCAATGTCAAACAGTAAAGAATTTAAAGATATTGCTTTAACTACAGAAGTTAATGATTCTGTATATGAAGTAACTGGCCTACCTACAACAGTTGATGTAACTCTTACTGGTGATATGTCAGATATTTCATTAGCAACAGCTGATAAACAAAAAATCGTAGCTGATTTAACTGGATTAACAGAAGGAACACATACGATTGAATTGCAAGCTTTAGGATTAACTGGTAATACAAAAGCGATTATTGTTCCTAACCAAGTTACAGTTACAATTGCAAAGAAAATTTCGATGGAATTTTCAATAGGATATCAATTTGTAAATACAAATAAAATGGATAAAATTTATGCTTTAGGAACACCTGATTTTGAAAAGGACACTGTTATTATTCGTGCTTCTCAACAAACAATCGATCGTATTTCTGCAGTAAATGCATTGATTGATGTTTCAAACGTATCTGGTGATATCGTTGCCGAAGCACCACTTGTTGCATATGACCAAAATGGTAATAGAATGAATATTGATATCGTTCCAGAAACTGTAAAAGTGGATGTGAAAGTAACAACTCCTAGCAAGGAAGTACCAATTGTGGTTATTCCAAATGGAGAAGTTCCAAACAATAAAGCAATTTCAAATATTGCATTATCACATTCAAGTGTAACAATCAGTGCACCACAAAATGTGTTAGATACAATTGAAAAGATTGAAATTCAATTACCAGTGTATGATTTACAAAAAGATACAAACGTTGTGACAATGCCAATCAATTTACCAAGTGGAGTTCGTAAGAAAGATCCTAGTGTAGTAAGTATTACAGTAACTTTAGCTGAAAAGGTTGAGAAGATTGTTGAAAACGTAGAAATAACTTATCGTAATTTAGGTGGATGGAAAGCTACAATTAGCGAAGAAGAAACAGCTACTACAAACGTTAAGATTATTGGAACAAAAGAAATGTTAGAAGATTTTGATACAAAAGGAATTGAAGTTTATATTGATTTCTCTGAATTACCAGATGATGCAAATGGTTTAGTTGAATTACCACTTCATGTAGAAGGAAGCAATAACTTATTTGCATATGAAAGTGCAAAACCAACAATTCAAATTAGTGTATCAAAATAGGAGAAAATTATGGGAAAATATTTTGGAACTGATGGTTATCGTGGTAAAGCCAACGTAACTTTAAAACTAGAAAATGCAATTAAGATTGGTCGCTATTTAGGATATTATTATGGGAAAGATCGTCATGCGAAAATCTTAATTGGAAAAGATACACGTCAATCAAGTAGTATGTATGAAATGGCATTAGCTGCTGGTGCAAGTGCTAGTGGGGCAACTGTATACTTATTAGGTGTTTGTCCAACACCTAGTGTTTCATACTTAATTCGTAAAGAAAACTTTGATTGTGGTATTATGGTGAGTGCTTCTCACAACCCTTATTATGACAATGGTATTAAGTTATTCAATGGTGAAGGTAAAAAAATGGAACCTCAAGTTGAACAACTAATCGAAGAATACTTTGAATCTGATGAAGAATTACCATTTGCAACTGATGACAAAATTGGTCAAGTATTAGATTTTAAAGATGGATTACAACTTTATATCTCTTGGTTAAAAGAAGTGAATCCATTAAATTTAGATGGTATGAAGATTGCATTAGACTTAGCAAATGGTAGTGCTACTACAACTGCTCAAGAATGTTTAAGTCAATTAGGAGCAACTTTAGAAGTTATTCACAGTGAACCAAATGGTATCAATATCAATAACAAATGTGGTTCAACACATCCTGAGAATTTACAAGAAATTATGCGTGAAGGAACTTATGATGTTGGATTTGCATTTGATGGTGATGCTGACCGTTTAATTGCTGTTGATGAAGAAGGAAACTTAATCAATGGAGACTATATTTTACACATTTGTGGAAAATATATGAAGAAAAAAGGTTTATTAAAAGATGATACAGTAGTTACAACTGTAATGGCTAACTTAGGACTATATAAATCATTTGAAGAAAATGGAATCAAAACTGTAAAAACAAATGTTGGAGATAAATATGTATTTGAAAGTATGATCGCTAATGACTTTAAAGTAGGTGGAGAACAATCAGGACATATTATTTTCAAAGATTATGAAACTACAGGAGATGGATTATTCTCAGCATTACGATTACTACAAGTTATGATAGATGAAAAGAAATCATTAAAACAATTAGGTGAAGATTTATTTATCTATCCACAATTATTAGTAAATATGACAGTTAAAGATAAAAATGCTGTTTTAAATGATGAAAGTGTGAATGCTGTAATCAAAGAAGTAGAAGAAGAATTAGGTAATGAAGGAAGAATTCTTGTTCGTCCTAGTGGAACTGAACCATTATTAAGAGTCATGGTTGAAGCAAAATCTGATGAATTATGCCATAAGTATGTTTATCGCGTAATTGATTTTGTGAAAGAAAAAGGATTATAAGATGAAGGCAGGATATTCCTGCCTTTTATATTGGAGGTATTATGGTAAAAGCATTATTATTTGATATGGATGGGTTATTATTTGATACAGAAAGAATCAATGAAGAAACATGGCAATTAGCTAAAAAACATTTTGGTTTAGTTAGTGATGATAAGTTTAGGAATCGCATTCGTGGAGGAGATCCAATTAATGCAAGAAAAGTTTTAAGTGAAGAATTCGGTGAAGATTTTCCTTTTGAAGAGGTAGAAAAATATCGTCGAGAACAATTTATAAAAATTGTTTATGATAGAGGAATTGATTTGAAAAAGGGAGCCATTGAATTACTTGAATATGCGAAGAAAAATGGTATAAAATGTGCCCTTGCAACTTCTACTGTTCAATCAAAATTGAATCATTATTTTCCAAATGTAAAAGAAAATGTATTTGATTATTTTGAAGTCATAATCGATGGTAGTATGGTAGCTCATAGTAAACCAAATCCAGAAATATTTTTATTAGCAGCTAATCGATTAAATGTCTTACCTGAAAATTGTTTAGTTTTAGAAGATTCAATCAATGGAATCAAAGCAGCAAAAAATGGGAATATTCCATCAATTATGATTTGTGATTTAATGCAACCAACCGATGAAATAAAAGACTATTATCTAAAAGTATGTAATGATTTAAGTGAAGTAATTGATGTTATAAATTAAAATAATGTGAAAGTTTTGTAATTTTCATGATTCCTTCACTTATTTTTGGTACAATAGTATAAAGGAAGTGATTCTATGAAAAAAGTAATTTGTGTTGTTGAAGATGAAAAAGATTTAAACGAATTAGTTAAACGATACCTTGAAAAAGAAGGGTATGAAGTTAGAAGCTATTATACATATGAACAAGCTAGTATGCATACTGTTGATGATGATGTTCATTTATGGATTTTAGATATCATGTTAGATGATAAATCTGGTTTTGATTTAATTGAAGAAATTCGTTTACAAGGTAAAGATATTCCAGTTATCTTTATGTCAGCACGTGATAAAGAATTTGATCGAATTATTGGTTTAGAAAAAGGAAGTGATGACTATATCACAAAACCTTTCTCTCCAAAAGAATTAGTTTTACGTGTAAATAATGTTATTAAAAGAACATATAAAAATGAGAATACGCGTATTCAAATTGACACATATGAATTAGATGAAGAACAAAGAAAAGTATTTGATAATGGTAAAGAAATCGATTTAACAACAAAAGAATTTGATTTATTGATGATGTTTATTCGAAATAAAGGAATGGCATTCTCGAGAGAAAAGATTCTTGAATTAGTTTGGGAAGATAATTACTTTGGTAGTGATCGTGTTGTAGATGATACATTACGTCGTTTACGTAAGAAACTTCCAAAATTACATATTCATACAATTTATGGATATGGATATCGTTTAGGATAATATGACTCGATTTAGAGAGTGGTTAAAAAATCTTTCTTTATCACAACAATTATTTGTTTTAATTTTTGTATTTATTACTTTTTTCGCTTCGTTTTTCTTTGTATTCTTAACAGGTAAAGTAGATGAGTTCGTATCTCAACAAATGTACGTTGTTATTGATAGAACACAAGATATGATTACAAATATGTACCATGAGAACTTAGACCCTAAAATTATTATGGGGTTTCAAGGAGATGATACTTCTTTGATGTATAATGTCTTTTATACAGATAAAGGGAACTTTTCTACTGCAAGTGAGAAAATCAATTCAATTCCTAATTTATCCATTGATATTTCTCAAAACTTAAGAAAACAAACTTCTAATAAAACTCAAGTTCAACATTACGTATTTGAAGAAAAAGAACATAAAGCTTATTATGCAATTAATATCTTAAGTGATGATTTTGCATTCGTAACAGTTGTAACACATGAATATCGTATGAATTATCGTGATACTTTATTAAGTACAGTGGTTAATATTACGGTGTTCGTTGTTGGTTTATTCTTCGTAGTGTTAATGGTATGGATGGCTAGTTTAATTCATCCAATTAACCTTATTCGAAACTATATTGAAAAGATTCGTTTGGGTGAAGATACTGAATTAAAAGTAAATCGTAATGATGAAATTGGTGAATTAGCAGAAGCTATTGTAAGCATGCGACAAGAACTTAAAAAACAAGAACATGTAAAAGAAGAAATGATTCATAATATTTCTCATGATTTAAAGACACCAATAGCTACTATTAAGAGTTATGGAGAAAGTATTAAAGATGGTATTTATCCATATGGCACAATTGAAAGTAGTGTTGATGTTATTTTAAGTAATGCGGAAAGATTAGAAAAGAAAGTATATTCATTATTATATTTAAATCGTGTAGATTATCTTGTATCTCAAAATACAGGTGAAAGTCAAACGAATATGAAAGAAGTTGTAGAAGATGTTCTACAAGACTTAAAATTGATTCGTAGTGATGTTACGATTAAATATGAATTACATGATGCATATTTTAATGGAAGTTATGAGCCTTGGCGTATAACTATAGAAAATATTGTAGATAATGCATTAAGATATGCTCAAGATAGAGTTAAGATTACAGTTAAAGATAATGAAATATCTATATTTAATAATGGTTCACAAATACCTGAGGATCGATTGGAATCATTATTTAAACCATTTGAAAAAGGACAAGGTGGACAATTTGGTATTGGATTATCGATTGTTAGTAAGGTTACTCATGCAAATGGATATATTGTAAGTGGTGAAAATAGACCTGATGGAGTTATCTTTAGAATTTATAAAAAAGCAAATAAACAAATAAGAAAAAAACAGAAAGTGAATTAAGGAGTTCAGAAATGAATTCCTTTTTCTTTTCATATACTATAGTGGAGGGATGAATTGAATATTCATTATGAAATTACAGGTAGTGGTAAGAATACATTAGTATTCTTACATGGATGGAGTGCAAATAAAGATTTAATGCAACCTTTAGTGTCACTATTTTCTAAACAATATCAATGTGTCAATCTTGATTTGTTTGGTTTTGGATTAACAGATGAAATTGAAGATTATGAAAGTTTTGATGATTATGTTGAGTATTTTCATTTGTTTCTTATGGAACATCAAATAGAAGATCCTATCTTAGTTGCTCATTCTTTTGGTGCTCGTTTAGCAATTCTTTATGCCAATAGATATCCAGTAAGTGCACTCATTCTAACTGGAGCTGCAGGAATCAAATCAAAACTAACAATTAAAAAGAGAATCAAACAATATCTTCATAAGCATCATTTTAAAATGAAAGGTAGTTATGATTATGAACATGCAACACCTTTCTTAAGAAAAGTATTAGTTGAAGTAGTAAATAAAGACTTAAGTGAACAAATAAAAAGAATTAAAGTTCCAACTTTATTAATTTGGGGTGAAAAAGATAAAGAAACACCACTATGGATGGCTAAAAGAATGAATCATCTTATATCTAACAGTATATTAATCATATTTAAGAAAGAAGATCATTTCGCTTATTATCATGAATCCAATCGTTTTTGTTTTATTGTGAAAGAATTTTTAGAAGGATATGAATTATGATTGTCGCAATCATATTATGGAATATGTTAAGTATTCAAGATTGCATTTATTATCAAAATATTCGTTATCAAAAAGATCGATATAAGGAAACAATAGACTTTTATTTAAAAGATATTGTGATTATGATTTTATGTTCATTATTAGTTATTTTATTAGATTTAAAAAATTTAAATTTAGTATTTGATTTATGTATGTTGATTTTATTTTCAAGTATTTACAAAAGAATAAAAAGTGTATGGAAAGATTTTGTAGTAACTAAAAGAATCATTCGTTTATTTATTGTATTTATAATTGTTGATCTCTTATTGATTCTTTTACTATGGATATTCCCTTATATTGTTATTCAATTATTTTTATTGTTTATGATGATTTTTCATCATTTTGTATTTTATTTCTTTGTATGTTTGATGCATCCAATTGAAACTAAGATACGCAATTCATATGCGAATAAAGCAAAGAAAAAACTAGCTTCATTTAAAGGAATTATAATTGGAATTACTGGAAGTTATGGGAAAACAAGTATTAAGAATTTAGTCTATGATGTGTTATCTATGAAGTATCTATGTTTGAAGACAAGAGGTTCTTACAATAATCAAATGGGAATCACTAAAACGATATTAGAAGAAATGAATCTTCAAGAAGTGTTTATTTGTGAAATGGGTGCTGATCATGTACATGAAATAGAAGACTTATGTAAATTTGTATGTCCAAGTATTGGTATTCTATCTGCAATAGGGCCACAACACTTATCTACATTTAAAAATATAGAAAATATACTATTTGAGAAAATGAAATTACTTGAATCTTTACCTAAAGAAGGAATTTGTTTTTATAACTTTGATAACTTTTATTTAAAACAAATGGATATGAAATTAGATTGTAAAGTTACAAGAGTTGGCATTCATAGTTATGCAGATATAAAAGCAATAAATTTAGTGTGTGATCATCTAGGAAGTCAATTTGATGTTGATTTAGATGGACAACTGATACATTTTAAGACAAGTTTATTAGGCGAACACAATATTTTAAATTGTTTGTTTGCGATTGCTTTAGGACATTACCTAAAAGTAGATATTCCTTTAATCCAGATGGCTATCTATTTGACTAAGCCTACAGAACATCGTATGGAATTAAAGCCTTTCTATAAAGGAATGTGTATTGATAATGCTTATAATTCAAATCCAAGTACTGCGAAAGTATCATTGGATGTATTAAAGATGATGCCTGGTAGGCATTATTTAATTACTCCAGGTTTTATTGATTTAGGTGATTTGCATGATTACTATTGTGAAGAATTTGGAAAGCAAATGCGATTTTGTGATGGAATTGTATTGATAGGAAATTGTAAATCAATATTAAAAGGATTACAGGATTATGATATGAGCAAAGTTATTCAAGTAAACACGATGAAAGAAGCTTTACTTATTATGTCTACAATCATTGAAGAAGGGGATACATTGTTAATAGAAAATGATATTCCTGAAGGTTTAATTCAATAGAAGGAGGGAAAAATGATTGCTTTATTTTATGGAGGATGTTCTTTGGAACATGAAATTTCTATTTTATCTGCATTACAATTTGTAAAGTATTTTGAAAAAGATGAAGTAATTTTAGTTTATGTAAGTAAAGAGAATAAATATTATATTGGAGAGAGTTTATATGATTTTGATTTTTATTCGAAAATAAAATTAAATCAATGTAAAGAAGTAGTATTAGAAAAAAATGAAATGAATGTTTATTTAAAAACAAAAGGATTATTTCCTAGGAAAATTATAATTGATTGTATTTTTCCTTTGATGCATGGTTTAAGTGGGGAAGATGGATCAATCCAAGGTGTATTTGAATTATTAGATATACCATATGCTGAATCTAAATTGAGTACATGTGCAATCTTCATGGATAAAGATCTTACAAGAAAGATGTTTAAAGTACATCAAATTCCATATGCTGATGGAATCACATTATATAAACAGGATGTATTAAAAAACTTAGATAGTTTGAATCAAATAAAAATAGAAAAGCCATGGATATTAAAACCAGCAAGAGGTGGAAGTTCTATTGGAATTAACTGTGTATATGAAGATGATGAAGTGAATCAGAAAGTATTAGAAACATTTTCTTTTGATTCAAAAATTGTATTAGAAAGAAAATATGAAAAAATAAGAGAATTTAATGTTGCGGTATTAGGAAATGCTTATGAACAAAAAGTATCTCATATAGAAGAAATTCATGTAAATCAAGATTATTACTCTTATAGTGATAAATATGGAGGGAGTGTAGTAAAACAAAAGCCTGCTTCACGAACATGTCCTGCAGATATTTATGAAGATTTAGAAAAAGAAATAAAAGAAATGGCTCGTAAAGCTTTTATTCAATTTGAATGTAGTGGAGTTGTTCGCTTTGATTTTCTTTACAGTGATCATTTGATGATGAATGAAGTAAATATAATACCTGGTTCTTATTCTATGTATTTATTTAAAGGTATTTGTACTCCAAAAGAAATGATAGAAATATTAAAGAATTGTGCAATTGAGAATTATATGGAAAAGGCAAAAGAAATACGTAATCTTGATTCATTTATATTCAAAAAGAATTGGAATGAACAATACTTAAAAAAATGACAACATTAGTTGTCATACATACTTAATATATCTTCTAAATGATGAGCATCTTTATCTGCTTGTTTTAATAATTCGGCTTCATGAAAATGCACTTTATCTTTATCACTATGATAATAAATCACATCATAAATCAATTGTAATTCTTCACTAGAAAATAATTGGTATTTTTCTAGAAATTCCTTTGCATATTGTGCACTTTTATGTGCATGAGTTCCTATTATACCAAGATAAGTAGAAATATCATGAAGCATAGCGGCTAAATAAAGGCATTCATTATCACTTAATTTCATCATAGCTTCTAACACATGTTTATGATGAGAAATACATAAATAACGATTGATTGGATGTGGTATTGAATCATAAAGTTTTAATATATCTGGTTGGATTGTTTTAAATCTTTTCATAGCATTAGTATACCATTTTCGATGAAAAGATTGTATAATAAATAGTATGAAAATGGTGAGGAGGAATTATATGGCAACACCACACAATAGCGCAAAACCAGGTGAAATCGCTAAAACAGTTTTAATGCCTGGAGATCCACTAAGAGCAAAATTTATTGCGGAAACATTCTTAGAAAACCCAGTACAATTTAATACAGTACGTAATATGTTTGGTTATACAGGAACTTACAAAGGTAAAGAAGTATCAGTAATGGGTAGTGGTATGGGTATGCCAAGTATTGGTATTTATTCATATGAATTATTCGCATTCTACGGTGTAGAAAACATCATCCGTGTAGGTTCTGCTGGATGCTTCGTTAAAGGATTCGATTTATTCGATGTAGTCTTAGCAAAAGATGCATGGAGTGATTCATCTTATGCGAAAGTAATGGCTGGATATGAAGGAAATGTAGCTGAACCAAGCGCAGAATTAAATGGAAAATTATTAAAAGCTGCAGAAGGATTAAACATTCCTGTAAAAGAAGAAAGAATCTTATCAAGTGATGTATTCTATTTACAAGGTGATGAAGGAATTGTGAAATATGCTTCTGAAGGATGCGTAGCAGCTGAAATGGAAAGCTTTGCATTATTTACAAACGCTAAATTCTTAGGTAAAAAAGCATCATGCTTATTAACAATTAGTGACTCAATTCTTGACCACAAAGAAACAACTCCAGAAGAAAGACAAAATTCATTTACTGAAATGATGAAAATTGCATTAGAAGCTGCAATTATGGACTAATAATTCAAAAAGATATGGGAAACCATATCTTTTTCTTTGTCATAAGAAGTGATAAAATAAAATCGGTGATGAAATATGAAAAAATTAACATTAAATAGTAAAATTGGTGATTTATATAATACACCTATTGGACATGATGCACTAGCAAAAGTTTTATTACAATTAGGTGTAAGTGACAAAGTACTTACTAATCCAATTGTTTCGAATTTGAAATTAAAAACAATTGCAACTCTTACAAAGAAACAATTAGGTCCAACTTTCTTTGAAGCATTATTAAATTTAGTAAATATTGAAAA